>Ga0326727_10000345_pt1 | contig 193484 bp, 169 predicted proteins | sample MB2enrmetagenome_FD_207643 | JGI IMG/M metagenome (GOLD analysis project Ga0326727, IMG submission 207643) | Lab enriched peat soil microbial communities from McLean, Ithaca, NY, United States - MB29MY | ecosystem: Environmental > Terrestrial > Soil > Wetlands > Peat | place: USA: New York... | reverse complement strand
CAGCCTAAAAACGTTTCATTGCCGTTGATTGAGACCTTCTCGGCCAGCGGTTCATTTGCAGATGGATTATGCTCGCGGGTTGAACGAGCAGCTTCCGTAATATCGTCCGCCTGATATCGAGGAATTGCTCTGATTCGGCAGCCGCGTTTGACATGGGGCAGAACTGCGGCGCGTCAGGGCATAGCTCAGGCGGCGAATACGCACGGCTGACGGTCACGACCAGACCAGAAAACGGGCACCGGACAGCCGACTCAACGCCGCTAGCACAAACTCCGCGCCGAAGGCAGGCCCGTGGCTGTAGTCAAGCGGTGGAATCCCTGCGCCTGGGTACGCTACTTTATGGTTACTTTGTCCGCATCGTTCCCGAAAAGCACGTACGAGACGCCAAGAGCAGAAAAGAACACTGGTGGAAAGCCAAGGACATGCTCAAAACAACTGTAAATATTGGCTTAAACGCACGTCTGGCTTGTGTTTTTAGGGTGGTGGTGGGAGAAGGATTCGAACCTTCGTAGGCGTAAGCCAGCAGATTTACAGTCTGCCCTCGTTGGCCACTTGAGTATCCCACCCACCGGCCAGCGCTCACACAGCGGGCGCTGGATTCTGCCAGATGAGGCCGGGTTGTCAATCCGGTCTGCTTGCCGGTGGTGGTATGGTTTAGCCAAAAAGCTGGTGGGGCGAGCGTCCTCGCGAGCCGAGAACCGGACGAGTTGCCCAACCAGCGGCTCGCCGGGAGTCTCGCCCCATCGAGCTGTCCCACTACCTGCTTGCCTTTCAAATTGTGCGACTGCGGCTTTTGACTTAATCTGAGCCGATGTTCGATTCCTTAACCGGCAAACTCCAGAGCGCCTTCCGCAACCTGCGCGGCCTGGGTAAAATCTCCGAGTCCAACGTCGGCGACGCCTTGCGCGAGGTGCGGCTGGCACTGCTCGAGGCCGACGTGAATTTCAAGGTCGCCCGCGATTTCATCGACCGGGTTAAGGCGAAGTCCCTCGGCCAGGAAGTCGTTCAAAGCATCCAGCCGGGCCAGCAAATCATCAAAGTGATCCACGACGAGCTGGTGGAGCTGCTGGGCGCGCAGAACGCCGGATTGAATCTTTCCGGCAATCCGAATTGCATCCTGATGGTGGGCCTGCACGGTTCCGGCAAGACTACTTCGAGCGGCAAGCTCGCTCGCCTCCTGCAAAAACAAGGCCGGGCGCCGTTGCTCGTGGCCGTCGATGTCCGTCGGCCCGCAGCCATGGATCAACTCGAGACGCTCGGCAACCAATTGAAGTTGCCGGTGTTCGTGAACCGCGGCGAAAGCGACGTGCTGAAGATCGCCCGGGGCGCGCTGGATTTTGCCAAAGCCAACAACCGCAACATCCTGATTTTAGACACCGCCGGACGGTTGCAGATGGATGAGCCGCTCGTGCAGGAACTCGTCCGTCTCCGGGACCTGGTGAAGCCGCAGGAGATTTTGCTCGTGCTCGACGCCGCCACCGGCCAGGAAGCCGTCAACGTGGCCACGCATTTCGACCAGGCGCTGAACATTACCGGTTCGGTCCTTACGAAACTGGACGGCGACGCGCGCGGCGGGGCGGCGCTGAGCCTGAAAGCCGTCACCGGCAAACCGATCAAGTTCGCCGGGATCGGCGAGAAGCTGGAGGACTTCGAGCCGTTTCATCCCGAACGGATGGCCTCGCGCATCCTGGGCATGGGCGACGTGGTGAGCCTGGTGGAGAAGGCCGCCGAAGCCGTTGACCTCGACGAAGCCAAGCGCCTGGAAGAGAAAATGCGCAAAGGCCAGTTCACGCTGGATGATTTCCTCGAACAATTGCGCCAGATGAAAAAGCTCGGTTCTTTGGAATCGATCGTGGGCATGCTGCCGGGCGGCTCGGAAATGCTGAAAAACGCCGATCTCACGAAACAGGAAAAGGAATTCCGTCGAATGGAAGGGATGGTTTGCGCGATGACCGCGCAGGAACGGCGCAGCCCGCAGATTCTCAACGCCCGGCGCCGCCAGCGCATCGCCAAGGGCAGCGGGGTGTCAGTGGCGGAGTTGAACACGATGCTAAACAAATTTGCTCAGATGCAGCAGATGATGAAGAAGATGGGCAAATTCCAGAAAATGATGGCGCGGATGGGTGGCGGCATCCCGGGTGGTGTGGTAAGAAAATAAGGTTCTGAACTGAAAAATTAAGTTTGTAACCGGAAAATAAAGTTTGTAACTGCTGAAACAAACCTACGCGGGCGCCGTACCCAAAATCTTTTCGACAAGATTACGGTTTCCAATATGATCTTATTCGGCGAGGCCCCGCTCCGGCACGTGCTCACGCATTACGCCCACCATTATCACAGCGAAGGAAACCACCAAGGGAAGGGGAACGTGATTCTGTTTCCTGCGGCGGCGGACCGGATCGGTGAATCGCCCGCTCTCGGAGACCGCTTCACTATCACCGGTGGCTACCTCGAAACCTGCCGCCACCATGATATCCGCCCCGGCCCCGATAACCACCACGATACCCTCCCCAACCCCAGTGATATCCAACTCGCAAATTCCAGCCTCCGCCGATCCAAACCCAACCATTATTCCACCCCCAATAGCCGGGTGCCCAATAGTAATCCGGTCCAGGGGCGACGGGAATATATTCCACCTGTGCCGGCGGCGCAGGTTGGACAACCACTGCCGCAGCGGGCACCGGTTGCGGCTGGGGCGCAACTTGGTCAGTGTTCACAGAAGTCTCAGGCTGCGTGGCCGGTTGGCCCGTTTGAGCAGGTTTGGCCGGCGCGGGCGGCTGGCTGTTGTTGTAATTCGGTTGTCTGGGCGGGTTCGGATTCCGCAGGGAACAATCGTGATTCAACATCGCGGTAACGACTGTCGGGGAAACTCCCAAGTCCTTGAGCTGGAGAATGTCATTTGCCGACAGGTTATACAACGACTGCGAACTATTCACGAAAGCCAGCACGACATCATTACCCAAGCCCGCACTTGATAATTTGACTACCGCTGCAACGTTTGAAGGGAGATTGGCCGCGGGCGGACCGGAATTATTATTTGGCGTTGGCGCCACCGCCGTGGAAGAAGATGTTGGCGCAAGGGGGCTTTGGCCACACCCGGAGCATAAAGGCAACGCCACTACCGTGATCAGGCAAAAGCGGCTCAAATTTTTCAATTTCATAAAAACTCCACAACTGCTCTGTCTCTTCATTAGACTGCATCGGTCTTAGATTATTCATCCAACCGGACTGTCCAGCTTGTTCATACGGACCTTCCATTCACGGAAGAAATCAAAAATTGCGGTTGCTCTCGAAATACCACCAGGCGGGCCTTGATCATCAATCGCACCATCTTTGCGGCCTGACCCGCTCCCCAGACCTGGTATACCGCCGTGATCAAGTCACCGAACGTCAACTCCTTTTTCTATACGGGCCAGATTGGCCGCCAGGCAAAACCTTTCGCGCCCCCCTTGTTCACCCACTCGAGCGACAAAATCACCCTCGCGTTCAGTTCCATCCCCCCCCTTCATCCCCGCAGGACGCGATTGACAACGGAATTCAGAGGGATATATAGCACGCATGAAACGATCATCCCGATCACTATACATACAAATAGCGGCGATCGTGCTGGCCTTGTCTTTCGGGGTCTGCGCTTATGCCGAAACACCCCGCGAAGAACTGGCCCACTCCTACATCCTGTTGAAACTGGCCAACCACGATTACGCCGGCCATCGTGTCAAGGCGATGAAAGAACTCGAAGCCGCAGGTAAAGACCTGGGTCTTGTCCTCGAGGGCCGCGGTTCAGAACACGAACGACAGCTCCAGTCCGACGAACAAGTTGCCGAAGCCCGGAGAATGCTTGGCGAAGCGCGCGACAAACTCGAGGCGCGAGACCGTGACCGTGTGGCCGCGCGCTTGGAGAAGGCAATCCTGGAGATTGACGCTGCTCTCAAGGTCAAGTAGGCGAAGTTTCTCTGCCACATGGCTTCGAACCAGAAACATGACCAGTGACGTGATGGTCTACTCGCCTTGTAATGCGTCGTGATTTGTTCGTTGAGCGAGGGTGATACCGAGCTTGAGCAACTCGCCGAGCCATCGTTGAACTGAAGCAGCGCAATCCGCGCTTTGGCTGTCCCCGGATTGCCGAGCAGTTGGCTAAAATCTTCGGTATCGAGATGGACAAGGACGTGGTCCGGCGGGTTCCGGCGGCGTATTACCGACCCGAGGGTGGCGCGGGTGGTCCCTCCCTGGCTCACGCTGCTGGGGCAAGCCAAAGACAGCCTTTGGAGCTTGGACTTATTTCGGGTTGAATCGGTCCTGCTCCAGACGCACTGGATCTTGGTCGTGATGGATCAGTTTACGCGCAGAATTATTGGCTTTGGGTTGCAGGCGGGCGCAGTGGACGGACTCGCACTCTGCCGCACGTTCAACCAGGCCATTGCTGGTCAGGGCCTTCCGGTGCGGCTGAGTTTGGACCACGATCCCCTTTTTGGGCTCAAGCGGTGGCGAGCCAATTTGCGGGTCCTGGAAATCCAAACCATCTGCACCGTGCCTTACGTGCCGGTTTCACATCCGTTTTTCGAGCGGCTCATTGGCACCATTCGCCGGGAGCCTTGGGACCGCTGTCTCTTCTGGAACTTCCACGACCTGGAGCAGAAGCTGGTGACTTTCCGGTGCTATTGCAACCGATCCCGCGTGCACCAGGGCTTGGCGGGTGACACGCCCGAAGAAATGGCAAGCGCTGCTGCGCCACCGCAACGAGCCAGTCTCCAGAATTACACCTGGCAGTCCCGTTGCAATGGACTTTTTGTGCTCCCAATCGCCGCCTGAGTAAGAATTCGCCATGCACAGGGGGCGGATGGCAGTTCTGGTTTGGTTAAGATGCGAACCCGGCTGTTCTCTTGCGACACGGAGACGGGTTAATGCCTCGGTCATCCCAATTGCATTGATTTATTCGCGACGCTTAAAGGTTTCAACCAGATGGCAAATTGTCTGGATTGATCCCTCGACAAAGTCAGCAAAAGAGCCGTTGCCGGCAGCTATGTCTGGCCCCGGCAACGACCACGACAGCCTTGAGCGAACAAGCCTCTGTCAGCCTGCAGATTATTCTCCGTAAACGGTCACTGTGGTCTTCGCATAGACGCCTAGGACGCTCGTAACGTGATAGTCCACGTGGGAGATCTTGGTGATTCCGCCGGCGTCCATGGCGGCCTTGATGCTGGAATCCCCGGTAGCAACACAAATAATGCCGGTGGAGGTCGCTTGACCCATCTTGGTCGCTCCCGTATTGCTGGTCGCGCAGACCGGGCCGGACACGTCCGTGTAGACCATGGCTCCCGCCCCTCCCATAAGCCCCATGGGACCGACGCATCCAGTGAGAAGCCCCACTAACGTAACCGCAGACAGACAACCGATCAGTTTCTTCATAACGCCTTTCTTTGTTGTTGTGGTTTACAGTCCGGGCGGCGCCGATGCCAGCCGCCGGGAAACAGCGCAACAGTAAGCTGCTGCTGCGGGGCTGTCAACAGGCGCCTTTCTATAAGCCGGGAGCATTCAGCCGCAGGTTCCCGGCGGCGGGATGCCAGCCCGACACGGCGGGCGCCACGCTCGCCACTGCCGGAGGGGGCGCCCCGTGACGACCTTGCCGCCGCACAAGATCGGAGGTTCGGCTTGCCCGTCATCGCGGTTTTGATTTACGCTGTTTCCAATGGCCAAGGTTCTGTTGGTCGATGACGAACTGACGATGGTGCAAACGGTCACTGAGCTTCTCCGTCAGGAGGGGCATGAGGTGTTCCCCTTTACCAACGGACCCGCCGCGCTCGGCGCTCTCACCGCGCAGTCTCCCGAGCTGGTCATCACCGATCTCTACCTCGACAAAACGCGCGCTCGCGGCCTCGAAATTCTGCAGAAAGCCCGCACCCTGACCCCGCCCGCAATCGTCATCGTCATCACGGGGTTCGGCTCGATCGAAACGGCGGTCGAAGCGATGAAGAACGGGGCCTTTGACTATCTGGAAAAGCCTTTCAAGGTGGACGAACTCAAGCTCTGCGTGCAGCGCGCGCTTTCCTACAATGCGGCGATTTCCGAAACGGCCTTTCTGCGCAAGCAACTCAAGAAAAAATATCATTTCAGCCAGATCATCGGCAGCGCCCCCAACATTCAGGAAGTCTTCAAGCTGATCGAGCGGGTCGCCGACACCGACAGCACCATTCTCATCCTGGGGGAAAGCGGCACCGGCAAGGAACTGGTCGCCCGCGCCCTGCACTTCAACAGCCGCCGCCAGCACGGTCCGTTCATCCCGATCAACTGCAGCGCGTTGCCCGAAACCCTGCTCGAATCCGAACTCTTCGGTCACCGGCGCGGCTCCTTCACCGGCGCCATCAACGACAAAAAGGGGCTGTTCCAGGAAGCGGATGGCGGGACGATTTTTCTGGACGAGGTCGGCTCCATGTCGCCGCTCCTCCAAAGCCGGTTGCTGCGCGTTCTCCAGGAACGGGAAATCCGGCGGGTCGGCGACAACACGCCCATTTATGTGAATGTCCGCGTGGTGGCGGCTGCCAACGAACCGCTGGAAAAAAAGATCAAAGAAGGGGTCTTTCGCGAGGATCTCTATTACCGGTTGAACGTGATACCCATTGCTCTGCCGCCGCTGCGGGACCGGCGCGAGGACATCCCGTTGCTGGTGGCTCATTTTCTGCAACAGAAAACCAGCTCCCGCACCGGCCAGCCCTTTCAAATCACCCGCCAGGCCATGGACGTTTTGTGCGCTCACGATTGGCCGGGCAACGTGCGCGAACTGGAAAATGCCATCGAGCGGGCCGTGACCCTGGGCGAGGGCAACGTGGTCCGAACGCGGGATTTGCCCCCCCGGCTGCTCCAGAAGACGAATGTTCCGGTGTCGGCGGAAGAGCCTCAGGAAGCCGCGGCGTTGCCGGACCTTTCGGAAGCTGCGCTGTATCCGCTTCGGCGGAACTCGAAACCGGCGGAACCCAACGCGGCGCTGCCGCAACTCCATGAGCCTTTCAAACCTTTGAAAGCGTTTCTGCGCGACCAGGAGGTGGTCCATCTCAATCGCGCGCTGGAACTGACCGAAGGCGACAAGGAAAAGGCGGCGCTCCTGCTCGAGGTGAGCCTGGCGACCTTGTACCGGAAACTCGCCGGAGAGGATCGCGAGTCCTGATCCCGCTGCCGGGCCCGCAGCCTTTGAAGTTTTTATTTTCCTTTCCGCCCGGCGATTCCTATGATGTCGTCTGATTGCGTTTGGGCGCAGTCCTTTGAACCCGTAATCGAACAACTATGCCACTGACACATACGCGAGAACTCTTCGCCAAAGCCCTCAAGGGGAAATACGCGCTGGGTGCTTTTAACGTTAACAACATGGAATTGTTGCAGGCCATCGTCGAGGCTTGCGAAGAGGAGAAGGCGCCGGTCATGCTCCAGATTTCGAAAGGAGCCCGTCAATACGCCAATCCGGTTTACCTCAAAAAACTGATCGAGGCTGCGGTCAGTCTCTCCAACATTCCCATTGCGGTTCATCTTGATCACGGTGACACGTTTGAGCTTTGCAAGGACTGCATCGACGACGGGTTTACCAGCGTGATGATTGACGCCAGCCACGAGCCGTTCGAGAAGAACGTCGAGCTTTGCCGCAAGGTGGTGGAGTACGCCCACAAGCACAACTGCGTGGTCGAGGGCGAACTCGGGCACCTGGTCGGCGCGCAGTTTGACGAGGGCGAAGCCGGCGGCGGTTTCTCCAAAACGGGCCATTACACGCATCCGGAAGAAGCCGTGAGATTCGTCAAGGAATCCGGCGTGGACTCATTGGCCGTGGCCATCGGCAATTCCCACGGGGCCTACAAGTTCAAAGGCGAGCAGCACCTCGACCTCGACCGCCTGAAAGCCATCAAGAAGGCGCTCCTCGACGCCGGGCTCGGAGATTATCCGCTGGTGCTTCACGGCGCCTCGAGCGTGCCGAAAGATTTGGTCGAAGAAATCAACAAATACGGGGGCAAGCTGGGCACGGACACTGCCGGGGTTTCCGAAGCGGACATCGAAGTCGCGCGGCGGGTGGGCTGCACCAAGGTGAACATCGACACCGACCTGCGTCTGGCCATGACGGCTGCGATTCGCAAGGTGTTTGCAGAAAACCCGAAGGAATTTGATCCGCGCAAGTTCCTCGGCCCCGCGCGCGCCCGGGTCAAAGAACTGGTGCAGCACAAGGTCAAGAACGTCCTCTGCTGCGCCGGACACGCGTTTGACTGAGCCGGCAAAATTCCGGGTTGCAATTCAGGCCGGCAATAGGCACCTTTGCATGCTCTGGATCGGGGCGTAGCGTAGCCTGGCTAGCGCGCTTGTTTCGGGTACAAGAGGTCGTGAGTTCGAATCTCACCGCCCCGACCATTTTTTCGGGGAAATTCAAAGGAGGTGAGCAGCTTATACTCGAACTCAGGAACGAAGACCGCCTGGTCTATCTTCGGGCCTGCGAAGTGCTGGCCAGTGCCCGCGTGCCGATTGACACGGCCTGCCGCCGCGCTGAAATCGGCGTCAGCAACGTTGCCGCGCCTTTCTCCACTGCCAGTTCAGCCACCGCGACCGGGTTCGGAATCATCTCCACCGCCCCGCCCAAGTTGACCGCGCCCACCAAGATCAATCCGCCCTTCACGCTCCGCCCAATAAGCCCGCTGCACAGTGCCGGCAGCACCGCCGCCGGCGTTTGATTCGAACAAATGCGGAGCATCCGACACCTGCGCGTCGATCCACTCCGCCACCCGATTCTACCGACACGTCATCACACGAACAGCGCGCCCCGCATAATACCGCGCGCGATGACACTCCGCCCGCACCCCGCCGAAACATTTCAGGGTGGAAGAAACTTGACGCGTTGTACCATCGGCCAACATGGTGGAACGTTCTTATGGCCGCACCGATTCGAGCATCAGAGGTTTACTTCGTCAAGTTGGGCAGCACCGCGAGCGAAAAACCTGTTGCTCGGAAACTTATTCCGGCTAAAGTATCCGATCCATGAACAATCTCGAGCTGACCGTTCTTCAGCCGAAGGAGTTGAACAAGAGTGCAAAGATTATACTCGTCGATGACATCCCCGCCGTCCTTGATAGCATTGAATGCTGTCTCCGCGAAGGATTCAGAAACGTCAGCATCCTAAAGTTCACGGATGGCGAACTGGCCTGGCGGGAAATTGTGCGGGAAAAACCGGACTATCTCATCTCGGACCTGTTGCGCTCTGGACTCAATGGATTTGGACTCCTCCGTCGCCTGGCAAGGGAGAAGGCGAAATTTCCGATTCTAATCCTCTCTGCTGTCTTGGAAGGGAGCCAATCGGCCGCAGCCCGGTGCGCCGGCTCGAACCTGAATGTCTCGTTTTTAGGAAAGCCGTTCAGCGTCACACAATTGCTTGCGATTGTCGCGAGAGGACTCCGGCAGCAAAACTGATCGGGGAGTCCTTACTTTCACCTTGTTTCCTTTGGAGTATTCTGATGGAAACTACTGGAACCATTGGTTCCTTTGAATGTCGTGTGTGTTTGGGTGAAAACGCGCACTGGATCGATAAAGTCCGAATCTCACCGCCCCGACCATTCTTCCGCTTTCGATTGTCTGTCCCCTCCGCCGATGACACGGTGAGGTCCGGTGGAATGGACAATCCGTAAAAGAGCGGAGCGCAAAATGGGCTGTTGTACAAGGTTTCTCCTTGATTTTTGTGACGAACGGGTCTTAAGTCAGAAGGAACCGAAGCAACGTTTGAGGAAGAAGGAATTCTATGAATCGATTGTCGCATCTATTATCGCCGCGGGGGATTTGCCCTACAATAGGAATTTTGGCAGCCATCGGATTATCCACAGCTTCCGCTGAAATTCAGTCAGGGGAACTTCGCATCAATTCAATCCAAGGGACGGTGACCTGTTCCACCGACCATTCAGCATGGTTTAAAGCCAAGCCCGATCTGGTGCTGCATAGCGGCGCGATTCTGAAGACCGGGTCAGGGTCCTGTGCCGATCTGGTACTCGATTACAGCGGGACGGTGCTCCACATGGCGCCGGATTCACTGCTCGAACTGGCCCGGCTGGACAAGGAGATGGCCGGAGAAAATGTCGTCATTGACACGAGCTTGAACCTGAAATCCGGCAGCATTGTCGGATCGCAGCGCAAACTGGCCAAACCTTCCAAGTTTGAAATCACAGCGCCGGGGGTGGTGGCGACCATTCGCGGCACTGAATATGCCGTTTGCGCCGCCGGCGGGGTCACCTGCTTCAGCGGGGCGGTTTCCATCAACTACAATTCTCCCAACGGCAGTTCGGTCGCAGCCCAGGTTCCCGCGGGGTGTTCCTTCAACCCGGACTCCGGCAAAGTGCTTGCCACCACGCCGGCCTGTCTGACGAGTTATTCGCATGACATCGATGCGGTCCGCGAGTGTGCCCAGCAATGCAAGGGAGCATGCGGACCCATTGAGGAACCGACATGCCCGATATCACCTCACAAACCCCCGCCCTGCAAACCGCCGCCACCTCCTCCTCATCACGCCGGACATGGAGGCGATGATGGTCACGGCGGAAACGACCGCTGATACCCGACTGAGCAGACTCGTCTCTCACGGAAATCTGGCGTAGGTGGCGTTGCCGGGAGAGCTTTCGGGACGCCGGCAGATCAGCGCCTGGACCCATTCCGACAGACGTCGTCCCAGGCGGCGACAGGCTTCACGCTCCCCATCGTTACGCGGCCGTCCGGCGCAGACCGCGCCGTAGTGCAGCGTCTGCCCGGGGGCGACGTAGTCCGGAACGCCAAAGACGAGCAAGCCGTAGTTCATGAGTACGATCTGAAGCGCCAGGCAGGTCAACTCGCCGCCGCCAGCCAGGCCGCCGGATGACGTAAACGCGCAGCCGATCCTGCCTTCGATCTTCGGCCAGAGCGGTTGAGCGGTGACGTCCCACCAGCGTTTCATTTCCCAGGCAATTGTCCCCATGTGCGTGGGGCAGCCCGCCGCGATGCCATCGCACCAGAGGAGATCATCGGCAGCGGCTTCGGACACGTTCTTGAGGCGAACCTCGGTAAGCGGGACACTGCGCGCGCCTTCGGCGACCAGGTCGGCCATCATCTTGGTGTGGCCGCTCTGGCTGTGATACAACACCAGAATCCGGGCTGCGCGAGATCGGTCGTTTTCCATAATGACCATCATATCCCCGTGTCAAGGCTGTTGGAATCCCAAACGCCAGCAGGGCCGTCGGACTCGCCGCCGAAGGCGCGCTCGCGCCGGCCAACACCTTCGCCCCATCCCCCGCCACTCTGGAAATACTCTCCGCTTTTGACTTGTTGCCTCAGTACGGATTCCGCCATTAACATTCGCCATGCCGACCAACGCGAACTCACCGGTGGATAATCTCATCTATGAACTGCCGTCCATTGTCCAACCCATTGTCCTGACCGGGCTTTTTCCCAGGAGCCAACCTCTCGAAGTGGAACTCGGCTGCGGTGACGCCTCGTTCCTGGTGGATTACGCCAGGCGGCACCCGGAACACAACTTCATCGGCGTGGAAAGGCTGTTGGGACGCATCCGAAAACTCGACCGGAAAGGCCGTCGAGCCGGCCTCACCAACCTGCGCGGCCTGCGCATTGAGTCCGCCTACTTTCTGCGATATCTCCTGCCGCGGCATTCCGCCGCGGCGCTGCATGTCTATTTTCCCGATCCGTGGCCGAAGCGCAGACATTTGAAGAACCGTCTGGTCAACGCAAGTTTCCCCGACCTGGTCCGGCAAGCACTCGCGCCGGGCGGAGCAGTCTATTTGCGCACGGACGATCGGAACTACTTCGAGCAGATGCGCGCTGTGTTCGACGCCGCCTCCGGTTGCCGCCCCGTCGAAACGCCCGAAGAGTTGAAGGCGTTGCTCACGGATTTTGAAGAGGATTTCCGGAGGCGCGGCCTCCAGACCTGGCGGGCGGCGTATGAACTGCAGCATTCCGCGTGAGACGGCGGAGAAAACCCCGCGAATTTCTTCAAACATCGATCACCGGACCATCTCCACCTGGATTCGAATCCGGAGGAGGGCGATGGCGGTGGAATTTGATTCGCGAACTTCCGCTCCCGGTCAGTGAATTGAGTATTAATGAAACGATGCTGATGATCAGGGCGCCCCAAAAGGAGGCCCAAAAGCTGTCCACATGAAAATGGGGAAGCAGAAGTCCGACGAAATAGAGCAGGAGCGCGTTGATCACGAGGATGAACAGGCCGAGCGTAAAAATCAGGATGGGCAAAGCCAGGAGCAGAAGGATCGGTCGGAGCAAGGCGTTTAGAATTCCCAGCAGCAGTGAAGCCACCAAAAGATCGGGTGGTCTTTCATAATGAATGCCCGGAACGATATAGACCGCGATCAGTACAGCAAATGTATTGATGACCCAACTTTTAATGAATCGTTTCAGTTTAGGCGGCATTGTGCTCAACCGTTTCAACACCTTCGACCCGCAAGAAGATGAAACAGCTCCGCGGCAATTACAAGGCAACAAACCCGCGCCCCGTGAAAAACTGGCGGGCACCGCGCTTGCGGGACCCTGGACCATTGGATGGCATTGCTCCGTCAATGCCCCAATCAAAAAGAGTCGGGGAAGTGGCGAAGCGCTTCCCTCCAGGTGGCGGGTCAGACCAGCCCCTCGAGCACGTTGGGAAGCCGTTCCAAACAGCGGTGCAAGGACGCGCGCGCAATCGCCTGCTCCGCGGCCGCCTGGTTGGGAAACAGCACGTGCCACCCCGAAGCTTCCAGGCACTGTTCGCGCGTGACCTGGACGAAGTTGCCACTGTACCCAATACGGGCATCGCGCATTAGAAGATCGGCAATCTGCACCGCGGCGATAATCAGTTGATGGCTGCCTGCGTGCTCGGGACAATGGTGGAATCGGGCTGATTGGATCATCAGGTCGGGAAGGTGGTGCCGCTCCAAATACAAGGCGCCGAGCTCGGAATGGTCGATGCCAAGGATCCCAGTCTCGATCTCGGGCAGAGGGCGTGTCGCCTGGACCGCCAGTCGATGAATCTCCGCAAAATGTTCCGGAAAGGACCACGCCATGACAATCTTCCCAACGTCGTGCACCAACCCGGCAATGTAATCCGATTCATCGGGAGGCGGCTGAACGAGGCTCACGACTTCACGGGTGAGAATCGCAGTGCCGATGCAGTGTTGCCAGAACTCGCGCCAGGGAAACGAGCATTGACTGGAGAGTCGTTGGAAGTCCTCGATGATCGGTGTGACCATCGTGAGCTGGCGGATTTGCCGCACCCCCAGATAGAAAACCGCCTCTTCGATGCTGTTGACCGGCGTCGTCAGACCGTAATACACCGAGTTGACCAGCCGAAGCAGCCGCGACGTCAGGCTGGGATCCCGGCGGATGATTTCGGAAATCTGGGCCGAATATCGTTGTTCGGCGAAGAGCAACCCCTGAAGTGCTTTGTTGATGCTGCTGAGTGAAGGCAGTGAAGGACACAGCTCAAGCCGGGATTCAATTTCCTTAAGATCGAGCTGACCCACGCTGCATGGCGTGGAGTGTGCAGTCATATGTTCGAGCGATACTCACGTGTTCATCGGCGGGTGTTCGAGGAACTTGAACCTGAAAAGGTTGCTTCGCTCGATTGGCGCTAAAGTGTCGGCATTATTTGCCGATGCAGAATCAGGCCGCGTATGACCAACCGGCAACGAAGATGAAATCGACCGCCGAATCGTCTGTTCCATAGGCATGCCCGGCAAACCTTTTATCATGCGTAAACGCATTTCGAGAACCGGTGTGCTTTGCGGGATTGCGTTGACCGCGGCATCGCAAATGGCGGCTGTTTTTGACGCCGACGGCGAGGGTTACCTCGCAAAGGTCGGCCCCCCTCCCTTGCGCTATCAAACCGTATATCCGTGGCAACCCTCAACGTTACCGCCCTTGCTGAGCGAAACCAACGCAACCACGGAGACAAGCAGCCCTCCTGCGGCTGTCAACAGTTTCAGCCTGCTGTCCCAGCCCGCTTCCACAGAGATACCGGCCCGGTTCTTTGTCCCCTCCGCCTTGTGGGTGTTGAATGGGGTTTCGGGGACAAACAGCCTGAGTGCGCTGCTGCCCGCCAGCACAAGCTCGATGACAAATACGACCGGCGCCGTCTCACCGGCAAGCGATTTGCTGATGATTACACCGGAATTCTTGACTGAATACCTTACACCTGTGCAGGTTTCGAGCAACGCCCCGGGCGCAACGGTTCCGATTCCGCTGCAATTCACACCCGCCATCCCTGAGGTGCGCGGCTCTAGTGCCACCTACCGGACGCCATGACTCTTTCCGCTCAGGCCGGCAGATCCCGGATGTGCCCGCGCCGATGGCCGAAGGCCTGTGCCGCCATCGTTTGGATCATTCTCTCGATTGAGGTCGTCGCGGAACCGGGCGCCGACACGACGGCCGCTTCGACGCCTGCGGCTCTCTCTCCTGCCCTCGCAACGCTGCCCGACCTGACAAATCCCGTCGTGCCGGTTTCGGCTTTGACCGGAGCCGCCCCTGTCAAAATCATCGCCAACAGCCCTCCGGAAAATCTGGTTGACTTTTTTACCGCGACAAATGGACTGCCGCGAGAGAGCATGTCGCGGGAGGAATGGGTGGTCCATCTCACCCACCGGTTGGAAATGGCGCGCTATCTCCGCACCACCCGTCAACCGCGCGAGGCCGAGCCGTTGCTGATCGAACTGCTGGGCGACAGGTCTCCGGAGTTCCTCCAACAATCTGCCTTGTTGGAACTTGCCGTGCTCGCCCAGGATCAAAACGACTTGGCGCGCGCCCAGGAGGTTTACGCCCAGTTTCTCAACAAATGGCCCAATGATCCGCGCTTTCCCGAAATCCTGCTCCGGCAAGGGCTGCTCTTTCGCCAGATGGGCCTTTATAACCTGGCGTTCACGAAGTTCTACGGCGTCATGACCAGCGCTCTCCTGCTCAAGAGCGATCAGCTCGATTACTATGTTCGGCTGGTGCTGCAGGCGCAGATCGAAATCGCCGAAACACAATACGAACTCGGCAGATATGCCGATGCAGCCGAATTCTTTTCGCGTTTGCTCAGACAGCCCAACCCTGCTGTCAACGAATCACAGATCATCTACAAGCTGGCCCGCTGCAATATCGCCCTGCGTCACTACGCCGACGCCGCTTCGGAGGCAGAGGATTTTCTGGCGCGCTGTCCCGACGCGCCGGAACAACCGGAGATTCGCTTTTATCTGGCTCTGGCCCTCAAGGAGCTCGGGCGAAACAGCGAGTCGCTGCAACAGGTGCTGTTGCTGCTCCAGGAACAACGCGCGCGCACCAAAGACCGCCCCGAACTCTGGGCCTACTGGCAACAACGCGCCGGCAATCTCATCGCCAACCAGCTCTATCAGGAAGGCGATTACACCAAGGCCCTGGGAATCTACCTGAATCTCGCGCAACTCGATCCCTCCCCGCAATGGCAACTGCCCGTCCTTTATCAAATCGGCATCACCTACGAGCGACTGTGGCAGCCGCAAAAAGCCGCTGAGACCTACACCGCCATTCTGAATCATGAAAAGGAGCTGGGCACCAATGCCCCGCCCGGTCTGAAAACCGTGTTCGATATGACCCGCTGGCGCACCAACTTCATTCAATGGCTAAGCAACGCCGAAGCCGCCAATCGCCAGTTCCACGTCGCCCCCCCGACCAACAGTTCGGCCACCGCAAGCCTCTCGGCAACCGCCGCGCCCATCCCATGAACAATACCCCTCTGCCGCCTTTCGTGTCGCAGTTGGCAGGCCATCTGCGCGGGTTTCATTCTCTGTGCGAAGCACTGCTCCGCCTCGCCACCAGGGAAAACCAAGCCCTGGCCGCGCCGGCGGATTATCAACCGTTCGAGCTCTATCAGGGCAGAAAAGCCTTGCTTTTGGAACTCGATGAGGGTCTTAATCTGTTGCGTACGTGGCGCCAGGCATGGCAACAGCTTGATGCCGCCCAGCGCGCACGGCATTCAGAAGTGAAACTGTTGCTCCAGACAGTCCAGGACTCTCTGGTCAAAATACTCGTGCTCGACCGTGAAAACCAGCAGGCCCTGCTCCGGCGGGGGCTGGTCCCGGCCCGGCAGGTGCCGCTGTTCACCGCCCGGGCGCCGCGCGAGGCGGCCCAAATTTATCGGCGCCATTCTTCCTGATTATGTCCATTGAGAAAATCATCGTCCTCGAAGACGATCTCATCGTCCGCAAGAACCTGGAACACCAACTCCGCCACCGGCGGTACGATGTGGCCTCCGTTTCCACCATCGCCGCGGCTCAGGAATATCTGAACAAGGACAATTTCGATCTCATCTTCCTGGACGTGCGCCTGCCCGACGGCGACGGCACCGACCTGCTGAAATCCCTCCAGCTTCGCCCGCAAAGACCGCTGGTGGTCATCAGCACCGGATTCGGCTCGGTCGAATCGGCGGTCGAGTGCATGAAAAACGGGGCGTTCGATTATCTGATCAAACCTTACTCCGCCCAGCAGATTGAAGTCGTCCTCAAAAAGGCCGAAGAATTCACGCAGTTGGTGCGGGTCAATCGCTTCCTGAGCCAGGACGAGGACACCAGTTATGAACTGCTCGGGCAAAGCGCGGCGATGGACAACCTGCGCCAGTTGATCCGCAAAGTCGCCCGCACGCTGGCCACCGTTCTCATCCAGGGCGAAAGCGGCACGGGCAAGGAACTGGTCGCCCGGGCCCTCTACCGCGAAAGCACGCGCGCCAACGCGCCTTTCATCCGCGTCAACTGCGCCGCCATTCCGGAAAACCTCATCGAAAGCGAATTCTTCGGACACGAAAAAGGCGCGTTCACCGGCGCCCTCACCAAGCGGGAGGGCCGATTCGAACTGGCCCACGGCGGAACGATCCTGCTCGATGAAATCAGCGAGATTCCCTCCAATCTCCAGGCCAAGCTCCTGCGGGTTCTCCAGGAGCGCGAGTTCGAACGCGTCGGCGGCAACCGCACGATCAAAGTGGACGTGCGCGTCATCGCCACCACGAACCGGCACCTGGAGGAAAGCGTGAAGAAAAGCGAATTTCGCGAAGACCTTTTCTTCCGCCTGAATGTCGTGCCCATTCACGTGCCGCCGCTGCGGGATCATCGCGAGGACGTGCCGTTTCTCGCGGAGGAATTCATGCGTCGCTTCGCCCGCAAACACGGCATCCGCGCCCTCGGCTTTTCCGATCAGGCCATGCGGCTGCTGAAGGAACATCACTGGCCCGGCAATGTGCGCGAACTGCAGAACGTCATCGAGCGCGCCGTGATTCTGTGCGGCGACAGCGGCACGCTTGAAACCGAGCATCTGGGCATGGCCGTTTCCGGCCCCGCGCCCGCCGCGGCTGCTGTGGCCGGCGCGAAGTCCGAAGTGGAAGGCGAATTTTCCAGACTCGCCGAGATGGAGAAGCGGCACATCCTGGCGGCCCTCGAGCGCTGCAAAGGCAACCGTACGCATGCGGCGAAGCTGCTCGATATCAGCATCCGCACGCTGCGGAACAAACTTCACGAATATAACGCTGCCGCGCCCAAAGCCCCGGCCGAAACCGAGACCGTGCAGGAAGGGTAGGGCGAACGACGACGGCCCGCGGTTGAAGGCGACTTACTCCGGAACTTCAGCCCGACAGAAACGATTGACCGGACAAGACCGGCGGGATCAATCATCCGCACCGCCCCGTCTCCATCCGAACCGCAGGGGGCGCAGGACAGATTTTTCGTCAGCGCGCCGTCTCTCCCAAAAAACTTTTGCCGCCGCCAGTCTGGAACGGCGTCCCCAACACTGTCTCGGAAAGGCGGCCGACTCCATTCGTGCCCGCGGTCCAGGGCATTAACCCGAGTTCATAGGCGCCCAGGTCCGGCGCCGGGCCGCAGTACCCGTCCGTGTAACCGGGGATCACCACGCCCGCATTGAGAGCCGGCGCCGTCGGCAGCAACCGAAAGTCGTTATTCGTGCTGTTCACCAGTTGAGATGACGGGCTCGAGCCGAGATAAAGGTTGTTGGAAGCGGAGTAGGTGTAGACGTCCGTAGTCCAAAACGCCTGATCAGGATTGGGACTGGGCCATTGGTCGTACGGGTGCGTGCCCACGTTGTCACAGTTGAAGAGCGTGTTGTTGCAGATGAGAAGGTTTGTGGCCGGACCGTTGATGCGGATGCCGGCATCGCTCGGGCAGTTCCAGACGACGTTGTGGTCCAGGACGAAGTTCCGGCACCAATTGTCGACATAGATGCCAGGGCGAAGGCGGTCGTTGGGCGAGGAGTTGTCATGCACCCAGTTGTAAGCGATCCGGGTGCCTTTGCCGTCCTCGCCCCACTGGTAAATCACGCCCAGATCGTGGCAGAGCAGGCCCGGCCGGGAGAGGTCGTTGTAGCGAATATCGTCCTCGTCAAGCGCGGACGAAACGAAATGGATGACATCCCTGCCGGCATTGTACATGGTGTTGAACCAGATCCGATTTCCGCCGCCTTTGGTGATGGTCAGCGGGCAGGAATAGGTGCCGGAATAGTCGATGTCCGACACCGTGTTGCGTGTGATCGTGTTCCGCGCGCCCCGGATGATGATGCCTGATCCCGCCGAGAGGGTGATGGTGCAGTTGCTGATAACGTTGTTGTTTCCATGGACGTAAATCCCGTTGTTTCCCTGCTCAACGCCACCGTCGCTCGAGTAGCCGGATGCCGGGAAATAGGTGAAATGACTCAGATAACGTGCACTGCAATTCCGCAAGACACAGTTCGCAGCCGCAAGGCGCACGCTGCCGCCAAAGAGCTTGAGCCCGTCCGCCACGATCCAGGATTGGCAGTTAAAATCCACACACCACGCCCGCCGCTTGGCTTCGACCAGATGATAGGCAGGATTGTCGCTGCCCGGCGGCCAGAGGTAGAGCCTGGAGTTCTGATAATGCCATTCATTGGTGGTATCGAGCGCGCCCAACACACCGGTGACAAATCCCTGGCCATTCCCGGTAAACCACGGATTGGACAATTGACTGATCGATACACTGCCGGGGACCGAAGAGGTGATCATCGCGCACTGGAATGCCCAAAGATAGCCGAACCCGCCTGCGATCGTGCCGCCTTTCCAGAAGTCGTTCGCCTGGTTCAAGCCGGGGCAACTGATGGTGTTTGACGTGACCGTCATGTTCGCCAGCGTCGGGTGCATCGGGTCCAGACCCGTGTTCGGATACCGGGCCTGAATCATCATCTGTCCGTCGACGAAAACCTGGTTGTAACCATCTCCGAGAGTCCAGCTCATCGGCGCCTGGTAAATGTTGCCCGAATATTGCGTCCAGCCGGAGATCACGTCGGCGGCGTTGATAATGACCAGTTCGTTGCTGTAGCAGGTAAAAGTGAGCGGTGCGTCGCTGCTTCCGGAGTGTATCGGCATCAACGTCTCCCGGTAGACGCCGGATCGGATGTAACACGTGTCCCCGGCCACCATGTTGGTGGCCGCGCGTTGGATCGTTTGGAACGGCTGCGCCAGGGTGCCGGGATTGCCGTCCAGCCCGTTGGTGGCGACGTAGCAGGTGGCGGCCTGGATGCCGGGAAATCCCAAGCCTGCACCGATGAGCGTGCAAACCGCGGTTGACGGGGAAATCAGTCTTTTCCAAAGCATGATGGCTGTTCGGGCCTGCCGGGCGGACTCGATTATATCTTCCCCGATCAGCAACTCAAGCCCGGTTCGATGCAAGCTCCGAAAACGGGCGCATCTTGACACTGCCACCGAGCGCGGACGATCCCCGTCCGCAGCGGCTCTGCAGACACCGCGAGCGTTCCGTATTCGGATCTGTGCCCGGTATTTAGATTGCTGCGAGCAGGACGGCTCGCGGTCGGGCGGGCGCAGCGCGCGGATGCACCCCGCGAACGCGCAACAAAGAAAACCTCGTGAGGCATCCGGGGAACGAGAAAGGCACAGGACGCCCGGGCTTCAGCGAACGATTTGCGACGAACAACAAGCCATGAGCCATGGCCATTGAACCGCCCTGGCGCATGGCTCCTGACACTTGTTAGCCCCCCGGACAACCCTTGCCTAGCGTGCTGGTGCGCGCCGGAAACATTTTCCCATTTCGTTTCCGAGGCCCGGCGAAACCGGCGGTTTTAGGGCATTTTTTGCCATGGCATCGCCGTTGCTCAGCAGAGTCGGGAAATTTTGCATGATTGACGCATTGTTCAACGATCCCAACTACTTGGCGGGGAAGAAAACGCTTGACGCTATTGCACTACGCCAGGAAGCCATCGCCGCCAACATCGCCAATCTCGAAACTCCCGGTTATCACCGGGTGGACCTCGCCCCGTCCTTCAAGGCCGAACTCGAACGCGCCTGCGCCGCGGCCAATCCGCAGCAGATCGCCTCGCTGAAACCCTCGCTCGCGCCGGATCCCAACGCCGTGCCTAACAGCCGCGACGGCAACACGGTGAACCTCGAAAGCGAGCTGATGAGTTTAAACCAGAACATGCTGGCGCACGCCGTTGAAACCCAGCTCCTGACCTACACGCTGGCCAAGCTGAAACTTGCCATCGCCGGCAAATCCTGACCACGCCTATGATTGACATTCTTTCCGGACTCCAAAACACCTCCGCCGCGTTGAGTGCCGAGCGCACCCGCCTGGATGTGATTTCAGAAAACATCGCCAACGCGCAGACGACGCGCGGCCCCGATGGCAAGCCGTACCAACGTCAGGTCGTTGTTTTCGAAACCGCCCTGCAGCAGGCGGTGGCCGGCAGCGGCCAAACGCCCACCCTGCGCGTGGCCCGCATTCAAAAGGACAGCCGCGCTCCCCAAATGGTCTATGAGCCCGGCCATCCCGACGCCGATGCGCGCGGAATGGTCGCCCTGCCGAACATCAATATCCACGAGGAAATGGCCGACCTGATCGCCGCCTCGCACGCGTTCGAGGCCAACATCGCGGTGGTCAAAAACTCCCGGGCCATGGCCCTGGCCACTCTCTCCATCGGAAAGAAATAACGTGCAACTGGTTTGGATAAAGCATCCCTGAACCTGCCCGGGCGCCATGTATCCAGTCTCAGCCATCCCCTCCACGACGCCGGCTTACGGCGTCGCGCCGGCTCCGGAGATTACTCCGCCGGAAACGCTGCGGCCGCCCGGAGTGGACTCCCCGGCGCCGGCCGGCCAACCCAACGGCATCGCGCCCGTTCAGGCCCCCGGCGAATCGTTCGGAACCCTCCTGGGCCGCATGGTCGAGGAAGTCAACACGAAACAGAACGTCGCGTCCGACGCGGTTCGCTCGGTGCAGAGCGGCGGCAACGTCTCGCTGCACCAGGCCGTCATCGCCATGGAGGAGGCCAATATCTCGTTCCAACTGATGGTCGAGGTGCGCAACAGGCTGCTCGATGCCTATCAGGAAATCATGCGCATGCAGCTTTAATTGAATGAACCGGAATCTGTCCAAACTCGGCGCTCAACTGACTGAGATCTGGAGGCAACTCGGGGCCAGCCAGCGCGTCAGCATCATCTCGGCAACCGTGGTCCTGCTTGCCGGGCTGGCGGCTCTGGCATTCTGGTCGTCCCGGGCGGAATACAGCCTCCTCTACGGGAAACTTTCCGACAGCGAATCCGCCAAGGTGATCGCCGCCCTGGACGACGCGAAAGTCCCCTACAAAATCTCCGGCGGCGGCAGCTCCATCATGGTGCCCGCCGACAAAGTTTACCTCATGCGCATGCAACTGGCCGGCCGCGGCATTCCCCGTTCCGGCGACGGCGTGGGCTTCGAAATCTTCGACAAACCGAACTTCGGCATATCCGACTTCGTCCAACGCGCGAATTACATCCGGGCCGTCCAGGGCGAGCTGGCGCGCACCATCAGCCAGCTCGATGAAGTGGATTCCGCGCGCGTCATGATCGTGCTGCCGGAAAACCGGCTGCTCCTCGACAAAGACAAGCATCCCACGGCTTCCGTGTTCGTGCGGGTTCGCGGCAACTCGCAGCTTCAACCCCAAGCCATCAACTCGATCCGGTTCCTGGTCGCCAATTCCGTTGAAGGACTCAAACCGAACAATGTTTCCGTGGTGGACAATCTCGGCAATGTGCTGTCCGAAAACAGCGACAACGATTCCCTGACCGGCCTGACCAGCACACAACTGACGGCGCGCCGCAACCTCGAACAGTACCTCGCCAAAAAAGGCCAGGACATGCTCGAAAAAGTGCTCGGTCCGGGCCAGGCCGTCGTTCGCGTTTCGGCCGAAATCAACTTCGACACGATCACACGGACGGAGGAAAAATACGACCCCGAGGGGCAGGTGATCCGCACCCAAACCAAGAACGACGAGAACAACGATTCCACCACGAGCACCGCGGGAGGCGGCCCGGCCGGCATTTCCGCCAACACCGCCACCGATACAAACACCGCCTCAACCGCCGCCAGCCCGGTCAACAACACCAAGAATCGCAAGACCACCTCGACCGTGGAGTACGAAGTGGGCAAAAGCACCAGCAGCACCATGCAGGCGGCGGGCGGCCTGAAAAAACTCTCCGCCGCGGTCACCATCGCCGCCCGCTTTGAAGGCCAGGGCGCGGACCGCAAGGTGGCTCCCCGGTCGCCCGAAGAACTGCAAAAACTCCGTCGCATTGTCGAAAGCGCCGTCGGGATCGAAAGCGGCGCGCAAAACACGCGCGGCGACCAGATCACGCTCGAAGAGCTGCCGTTCAACGATCAGTACGCCACGGATGTCACGCGCGAGCTTGAGCAGCAGCAAAAACATCAGTTCTGGTGGGAGCTGGCCCGGAACGCCGCCTATCCCGCTTTGGGCCTGGTCGCGCTGATCGTGCTCATCATTCTGTTCAAGCGAACGCCCGTGCAGGAGATTCCGCTGGGCGTGCCCGTCGGCCGGTTGGTCGCGCACCGAACGCCCGGAACCGGCAGTGGCGGAGGCGAGTGGGCGCGCGGGACCCAGCCGGGCGTGGTCAGCGTGGATGTCCTTAACCGGCTGGTCAAAGAAAACCCGACCAACATGACCCAGGCCATTCGTGACTGGCTGAACAAGAGCCGGTCCCCCGGAGAATAATGCCTATGCCTGCGTTGGCTCAAATACCCGCCGGCGCTGCCTCCACCGAAGGAGGCGCGCTCAACAAGATCCAAAAACTGGCCGCGCTGCTCGTCATGCTCGGCCCGGAAAGTGCCGCGCAAATGCTCAAACAATTTCAGCCGCGCGAAATCGAGGCCATCTCGCGCGAAATGGCGCGGTTCAACCTCATCACTCAGGAACAGCAGGAGGAGATCCTGGACGAATTCTCCGGAGTGGCCATCGAGGCCAGCACCTCCCTTTCCGCCGGCGTCGAGGTCGCCCGCAACACGCTCGAAAAAGCCCTCGGCAGTTTCAAAGCCAGCGACATTCTGGGCCGGGTGTTCCCCACACGCACTCCCGTCGGGGGTATGCAAAGCATCGCCGACATGGATCCCCGCCACATTTTCAACCTCGTGCGGGACGAGCAGCCCCAAACCATTGCCTTTGTCGTCAGCTACCTTTCCTCCGAGAAGGCCGCGCAGGTATTCGCCCTGCTCCACCCGGAACAGCGCGACAAAATCATCGAACGCCTCGCCACTCTGGCGCCCACCCCCGTCGAAGTCGCCGAAAAGATCGTCGACGTGCTGAATGCCAAACTCGGAATCAAACAGACCCGGGCGCTCTCCCAGACGGGCGGCGTCACCACCGCGGCGGACATTCTCAACGCGATGGACAAAACCGTCAGCCGCTCTTTGCTCACCAGCATCGAGGAACGCAACCCCGAACTTTGCCAGGCCATCCGGAAAAAGATGTTCACGTTTGAAGACCTGCTCCAGCTCCCGGCGTCGGCGATCCAGCGGATCATGCGCGAGACGGACATGCGCGACCTGGCGCTGGCGCTCAAAAAGGCGAGCGAGCCTCTCAAGAAACTGTTGCTCTCCAACATCTCCCGCCGCGGCGCCGAAGCGGTGCAGGACGAAATGTCCATGCTGGGCGCGGTCAAATTGCGCGATGTGGAAGCCGCCCAGTTCCGGATCATCGACGCCGTTCGCAAACTCGAAGCCGAGGGCGAGATCGAACTCGATCAGTCCCGCGCAGATGAAAATGAAATCGTATAAGACCATCCGTCTCACGAACCATGTCCACGCGGTCCACTTGGCGAGCAGCCTGTCATCGTTTGAAGCCGAGCAACGCGGGCAACAGACCGAACAAGCCGCGTACGAACGCGGACGCCGCGACGGCGAAAAGGCTTTGAGCGAACAACTGGTGCAGCAACGGACCGAACTGCTCGAACTGCATCAGGGTGTGGTTGAATCCCTCCGCGGGGTGGTGCCCCAGGTGGCCCGCGAAACGCAAAAGGCATTGATCGAGCTGGCCCTCGCGGCGGCGCAGAAAATTGTCGCCGGCATGCCGGTCGACCCGCAAATGGTCGAGGCCGTCGTGCGCGAAGCGGTCAACCAGATCGAGGACAACGTCGAGATCACCATCCAGCTTCACCCGGATGATCTGGCCCTCCTGCGCAAGCACCGGTCCCCCATTCTCCAGGGCTTTCCCGACACCGGCCCGCTGCGATTCACCAATTCCACTGAAGTCACCCGGGGCGGCTGCGTGGTTCATACGCGCTTCGGCCTGCTGGATGCCCGCCGCGAAACCAAGATGGAACAACTCCGCCAATCCCTCCCCGCATGAAACCCGTTGTCCCCGGCCCGCCCACCCCCGCTGAACCCGGTGACGCCGAGCTCCCGGTCCGGGAGAACATGCTGCCGCGCGTGCTTGCCGGTCCGGACAGCGCCACGCACATTCAAACCTCGGGAGCTTCTCTCCTGGATTCCGTGCTCCGCCAGGTGCGACAGGCGCGCGTCACCGAGACGTGCGGCCGCGTGGCGCAGGTCATCGGGCTGGTTATCGAGTCCGAAGGGCCCGTCGCCAGCGTGGGTGAACTTTGCCGCATCGAATCCGCGCGCCATGACGGCACGACGCTCGCCGAAGTGGTGGGGTTCCGAAATCATCATCTGCTGCTCATGCCACTGGGCGAGTTGCGCGGCATTCACCCCGGCAGCGAGGTCATCGCCAGCGGCGCCCCGCTGCGTATGCCGGTCGGCAGCGCCGTGAAAGGCCGGGTCCTGGACGGCCTGGGCCGGCCGATCGACAACCGCGGCCCCGTCGTAGCCGACCACTCGGTGGAATTGAATCTCCCGCCGCCCCACCCGCTCAAGCGGCAGCGGATCGGCGACGTGTTCCAGACCGGCATCAAAGCGATTGAGGTCTTCATCCCTTGCGGCCGCGGCCAGCGCCTCGGCATCTTCTCCGGCAGCGGCGTCGGCAAATCCACCTTGCTCGGCATGATGGCCTCACGAGCGGAAGCCGATGTGAACGTGATTGCGCTCATCGGCGAGCGCGGCCGCGAAGTGCGCGAATTCCTCGAACGCGACCTCGACGAAGTGGGACGCGGAAAATCCGTGGTGATTGTGGCCACGTCCAATGAACCGGCATTGCACCGTGTCAAGGGCGCGTTCCTGGCCATGGCCATCGCCGAATATTTCCGCGACGCCGGTCAAAGCGTGTTGTTCATGATGGATTCGGTCACGCGCCTGGCGATGGCCCAGCGGGAAATCGGCCTGGCGGTCGGCGAGCCGCCCACCACCCGCGGTTACACGCCCTCCGTTTTTTCCCTGCTGCCGCAACTCCTCGAACGAGCCGGCACCGGCGAGACCGGAGCCATCACCGGCCTGTTCACGGTGCTTGTCGAGGCGGACGATATGAATGATCCGATTGCCGACGCGGTGCGTTCGATCCTGGACGGGCACATCGTCCTCACCCGAGAGCTGGCCACCCAAAACCATTATCCTGCCATCGACGTGCTCGAAAGCGTCAGCCGATTGAACCGTGACCTGCTCGCCCCCGAGCAGATGGAACTGGCGGCGGGAGCGCGCGAGCATCTGGCCGTTTACAGGAAAAACCAGGATCTCATCAACATCGGCGCCTACCCCGCCGGCAGCAATCCGGTCATCGACCGCGCCATCTCGCTGCACGAACCCCTGAACCGGTTTCTGCGGCAGGGAATCGGCGAAGGATTCTCCGCCGCGCAAAGCTGGTCGTTGCTGGCCGAAACCCTGGCCCCTGCCAGGCCGGCAAACGCGCCTTCCGTTCAACCCCCTCCGGTCCCATGATCGCTTATGAAATCAACCCGCCAATCCCACCCCGTGCGCGCCCTTCGTAAACCGAAGGAAAACGCGAAACAGACCTGCCAACAGGCGCTCCGCGTGTGTGAGAACGCGGCCGCCCGCCTCAAAGCCGCCAGCGATGACCTGGCCGGGTCCTGGACGGCCCTGTACCACGAAATCTCCACGGGCGTTTCCTCCACGGACCTCCTGCGCAAACGCGCCTGGTGCAACGTGCTCGAGCTCCGCTTGAAGGAACAGGCCCACGCACTCGAACAGGCCCGTCATGGCCTTGACGCCGTCTGGGAAGACCTGATGCTTGCGACGCGCGCGCGCGAGCTGTTCAACCGTTTGCTCAAGAAGAACGCCACCGAAGCCGGCGCCGACACCGAAAGCCTGCCGCTCCTGGCCCGAACCGCGTCCGTGATCGCCTCGGCGCACCGGCGGGCCGCGTCCGTGAAGAAATGAGGTTGCCGCCATGAAACCGTTCCGATTTTCCCTCCAGTCCCTCCGCGTGCTGCGCCAACACAAGGAGCGCAACGCGCAACAGCGTTTCGCCGAAGCCATGCGCGTTTGCGAGGAGGCGGCGTTTCAGTTGCAGGAGGCGAGCGATGAACTGGCCGCCGGCTGGACTTCACTTTGCGAGGAACTTGCCGGCGGCGTGTCCGCCACCCGGCTGCTTCGCACCCGGAGCTGGTGCAATGTGCTGGAGGCTCGGCAAAAAGATCGTGCGGAAGCCCTCCGGAGCGTCCGAAGCGCGATGGATGCCGCCTGGCGTGAAATGATGCTGGCCACGCGCGACCGGGAGGCGCTCGACCGTCATCACGACAAATGCCGGCGCGCGTACGAACGCGACGCGCAGCGCGAAGAACAGAAGCGGCTGGATGAAATTGGCATTCGGCGCGCCACGGTGCCGGAACTGCTGCCCGGCTCCTGTCGCCTTGGAAAGGACCGCCTATGATTCGTTGGCTGCAGTCCTCCTGGTTCACCGCGTTGATCGGCTGCCTGATCTATCTCAGCATCACCCTCACCCTGCTGACTCTTGCGAAATTCCAGGGCGCACGGGCGGCCCTGGAACAGACCGCGGATTCGGCCGCGCCGGACGAACCGTCCTGGAAATTTCACAACCCCGAGTTCGATCAGTGGCTGGAGGAACTGAGGCGTCAGCGGGACGCGCTGGCCTTGCGCGAGCAACAACTGCAGGAACTGCAGACCCGGCTCCAATCCGAACGGCAGGAACTCAACTATGCCACCCAACTCGTCAGCCAACTCCAGGCGGAATTCGACAAGAACGTCGTGCGCATCAAGGATCAGGAAGTCGATAACCTCAAGCGGCAGACCAAAGTCCTCTCGGGCATGAGCCCCGAGGGCGCGGCGGGGCTCCTCAACGAAATGGCGGAGGACGAAGCCGTGCGAATTCTTGTCATCATGAAGCCGGACGACGCCGGCGCCATCCTCGAAGCCTTGAGCAAAACCGGCAAACCCGAGGCCAAGCGCGCCGCGGTCTTGACCGAGAGAATGCGCCGGACGCTGCCGCCTGCGTCCAAACCGAACGCAGAAACCCCTCAATGATCTATGCCAGGCATGGAAATCATACCCTCGACGCCCAACGCGAGCGCGTCGCCCGACTCCCCGAATTCATGGAGTGACGCCGCGCAACCGCCAGGGTTGCCCGAACAGTTCGATGCCGTCATGGAACGGACACTGGCGCGCTCACCGGGTGAAGTCTCTGAAGATCCCGATCCCTCCGCCCAGCTTCCATCCGCCAAGGACAAACAGCAAAAGCGCGCGGCTGACTCAGGAAACGCGCCACCCATGCCGGGCGCCGAAAACGCCGCCGCCCAGCTTGCGCCGCCTGCGGTCCCCCCCGTGGAAAATTCGCCGCCGCGGACTGGAACGAATCCGCGCGTTGAGGTCGTGTCCAACCCGGGCCAGACCGCCACGCCGCCGGCCATAACCGCGAAAAACTCCGCCGCGGCCGGTTCCAGTCTGTCGGGCAATGATGCGGCCGATGACGCCGTTTCGTTGGCTCAAAAACTTCAACCGTCCACCACAGAATCTTCCGCACCTGGCGCCTCGGGCTTGAAGGACCCGCTGGAGAAGAACCCGGTTGCAGGAGGTGAACAAACTGCCGGCTCGGAATGCTCCCTGATCGCGCTGCCCACGGCGGCCGGCAAAACTGCCTCGGGAACGCAGCCAGCGGATGGGACCGGCTTCCTGGCGGGAACGGGAACACTGGCAAACACCGGACTGAATTCCGCGGGAAGCGTGGATCCTGCTGGCATATCCAGTGCTCAACATCAGTTGGCTATGCAAAAGGCCGAGAAAACGAACGAACTTTCCGCCTCCGCGCAGCAGAATTTGCCTGTTGCTCCTGCAGGTGTTGCCGGGGAAGAATTGCCGGCCGCGATAACGCGCACGGTCAATTCCCTGTCGCGACAGGAAAAATCCGAGTTGACGTCGGCAACGGACAGCCCGGTGACCGGCGTCGCCTCTCCGTCCGAAACCGTTTCCTCGGCCAGCCATGCTTCGCCACCGGCGCCGGAGGCGCCGCTGCGCTCGCTGGAACGGGCCAATGATTTGATGTCGCTGCACGCCTCCCGGTTGCGCGACTCGGGCGCGGACTCGCTGCAGGTGGTGATCAAACCGGGTCCCGGCATGCAACTGTCGCTTAATTTGCAGATGCGCGACGGCAGCGTGGAAATGCACGCCACGCTGGATCGCGGTGATTTCGATTTTCTGAGCCGCCAGTGGTCTGAATTGCAGCAGCAACTCGAATCACACGGGGTCCGCCTGGCTCCGTTGGCATCCGGCGCCCAGAATTCGGGAGGAAACCAGAACCTGTTTCAACAGGCAGATCGCCAAAAGGAGAACCAGGATACGGCGCAACCCGGAGCATTTGCCGCAGTCGCGCTCGCGACCGCTTCGAAGCCGGCAGTCACAACCCAAACCACAAAGACTCTCCGCGGCTGGGAGTCGTGGGCCTGAACCATTATGTCAGTCAACTCCATCTCAAGCGTAAACACGGCGGCACAGACTGCAACGGATACCGCTGCCTCCTCGTCATCGACAACCTCGACAATGCTGTCGCAGGCTGATTTTCTCAAATTGCTGGTCACACAAATGACGTCGCAGGATCCTCTGAATCCAACGGACAGCCAGGATCTGCTCACGCAGACGGTCCAACTCAGCACGCTCCAGAGCAACATGAGCCTGCAGACGGCGTTGACCCAGCTCCAAAGCAGTCAAACTCTCGCGCAAGCGAGTTCTATGCTGGGCCAGCAGGTCACTTTACAGGGAGACTCGCAGAGCACCACCACGCAAGGCGTTGTCACCAGCATCGACGTCAGTTCCGGGACACCGATGATCGTGGTGAACGGCACCTCGTACGATCTAAGCAATGTGATTTCGATCTCAAGCCCATCAACGAGCCAGTAAACGTCAATCCAAGAGATCAACAATGCTTCGCACGACTAAATCCCGACGCCTGGGGACGCCTCTGTTCGAGGACAAGATGGGTGTCATCCGCAAGAAGCTTGCCCGCGCCATGGTCGGAAGCACGGTGGATCTGTTTGCGGACAGCCACACGGTGGCGCACGGCATTGTCACCGGAGTCTTCATCGCGGCGGGGACACCCAAAATCATTGTCAACGGCGAGAGCTACGACATCAACCAGGTGCTCACCCGGACGGCGGCTTCCATCCTATAACCACATCAAACTCAAATACCTATTATGATCGGTTCCCTTCAAACTGGCGTCAGCGGCCTGCAACAATTCCAGCAGGACCTCGAAGTCATCGGCAACAACATCGCCAACGTCGATACCGTCGGATACAAATCCTCGAACATGGAATTTGAGGACGCGCTCAGTCAGAGCCTCGCCAACGGGTCCAATGCCATGCAGGTCGGCGACGGAGTGGCCACCGCCGCCATCAACTCGGACTACACGCAGGGCACCATCAACACGACCGGCAACACCACGGATTTGGCCATCAGCGGGAACGGTTTCTTCGTCGTAAAAGATACTTCCAGCGGGACGACTTACGTCACCCGCGATGGCGAATTCAATCTCGATGCCAACGGTTACCTGGTCACCAATGCCGGCATGCGGGTGCAGGGTTACACTGGAGCTGGCCCTTACACCGCCGCCAGCACCATCGGCGACATCCAAATCAACAGTAGCGCCGCCATCGCGGCTTTGAGCGATACGACCACTCCCGCTCCAACCCTCTCTTCCTGGAGCATTGACGCCTCGGGCCAGATTAACGCTCAGCTCAGCGACGGCACCAGTGGCGTGATCGGGCAGGTCGTGTTGCAGAATTTCACTGATCCGCAGGCGCTGATGAAACAGGGCCAGAACGTCTATACCTTTAGTTCGACCGCCGGCCCGCTCACGAATCCCGCGGCGCCGCAAACCGGCAACCTCGGCCAGATTTATTCCGGTGCGCTCGAACAGTCCAACGTGGACCTCGGCACGCAAATGGCGGCCATGATCACGGCGCAGCGCGCGTTCGAAGCGAACGGCAAAATCATCACCACCAGCGACGAAATTCTCCAGGACCTGGTTAACCTGAAACGTTAAGCCCCATGCCTCCAACCACCAAAGAACCCGCCCCGGGGCCGGAAGAAGTTGCTGCCGCCGCTCCAACCCCGGCTTCGACACCACCGCCCGGCGATGGTTTCAAATCCTGGCTGCCGCTCGTCGCCATCGTGCTCGTCATGCCTGTGCTGGCGTACGCCATGACCACTTTCGTCCTGGTGCCCCGCATCCAGAAAGGACTCGGCGTTGTGGCCGCCGCGGCCCCGTCGTCCGAAACCCAACAGAAGAAAGCCGCACCCGCCGCCAAGAAGGAATCCGTGGCGATAAACAAGCTGCTGGTGAACGTCGCGGGCACGATGGGCGCCCGCTACCTGCTCGTGAGCCTGTCCGTGACCGGCACAGATCCGGATTTCAAAGCCAAACTCCAGGAGATGGATCCGCAGTTGCGTGACATGGCCTGCGGCGCGCTCCGGACCAAGACTCTGGCCGACCTCGAAAAAGCCGGCGCCTGCAACCTGATTCGCAGTGAACTGCTCTCGGGCTTTAACAGCATCCTGGGCGGGCCGGTCGTGCAGGACATCTACTTCACGGAATTTGCCATCCAGTAGGAACGGCACACAGGATTCGAGTCGCCTCACCAATGAACCGATGCGGACATAGGTTGGAGAATGTTGACCGCTTGAACCGTTACCCCGCGGCACCGGCCTGCTGCCGCCTCGTTTTGACGATTCCACGATTCCACGGTTTGACGGCTTCGCCATGAACCCGCCCACACCAACCCCGGCCCAGCCGCCTGAAGGCGCGCCCGCGTCCCCCGAGCCGGAGGTGCCCGTGCTCACGCCGCGCGGGCTCCGCGAAAGCCGTCCGGCCAGCGCCATCCGCAACTACGATTTTCGCCAATCCGGATTCCTCGCCGCCAGCGAGCTCCGCCGCATCCGGATGCGTCAGGAACAATTCGTCCGCTCGCTCGCCGCGCGGCTGGCGATGTTCTTGCGCGTTGAATTCGCCGTGCAACTGGCAAAACTCCAGATCGTCGGTTACCAGAAGTTCACGGAGACTCTTCCCACCCCCACACACATCACCTTCTTCAAAATCGACCCGCTCAAAGGCACCGGGCTGCTCGTCATCCCCCCGCGCCTGGGGTTGAGCCTGGTGGACCGCCTGCTGGGCGGTCCCGGCCAGATCTCCGATGTCAACCGCGACCTGAGTGAAATCGAAACCGCCCTGATCGACCAGGTGGCGCTCCTGTTGATCGGCGAATGGTGCAATCACTGGCCGGAAATCCGCGAGTTGCGGCCCGCGCTGATCGGCCACGAAAACAACAGCCATTTCCTCCAGACGGCTACACCGGAAACGGCCATGCTGGTGCTGACACTGAACGCCGGTTTCGCCGAACAGTCGGAGCCGATGCAATTGGTTTTTCCTTACGCAACCGTGGAACCGCTGGTGCGCCTCTTGTGCCCGGTGGGCCTGGCCGAGGCCGACGCCGCAGCAGCCCGGGGCCCCAAGCTCAAATGGAATGCCGAATTCGACGACGTCACGGTGCCCGTGGTCGCCGAATGGAAGGGATTGAAACTGTCCGCGGGCGACATCACACGATTGGCGAACGGGGACGTGCTGCTGCTCGACCCCCGCTGTGCCGCCCAGGTGCAGTTGCGCCTCAGCCATCTCGCCAAATTTGTCGGCCGACCCGGCATGCGCGCCGGCAAATGGGCCGTCGAATTGACCGGCCCGGTCACAACCTGAACCGCTCCTCATGAACGCCACCGCTGAAAGTCCCAATCTCAATCTCGTGCTCGATGTCCCCGTCAGTCTCACCATTGAACTGGGCAGTTGCCAGTTGCCCATGAAAGAAGTGCTGCAACTGAACGTCGGCTCCGTCGTGCAGCTTGATAAACCCGCCGATGCCCCGGTGGAATTGAGTATCAACGGCAAACTCATCGCCCGCGGTGAAGTCGTGGTGGTCGAAGACCGGTTCGGCATCAAGATCACCGAGGTGATCGGCGCCACGCCGCCGGCGTGAAACGTCTCGCCACCCGGACGAGCATGCTGCGAACATCCCCCATCGCAACTCCAGCGCCGCCCCTCCCGGGCCGCCCCGGCCGCCGCTCCGGCCCCCGGTGCCGGGCGTTGGCGGTCCGCCGTTCGATGTTCCCGGTGTTCCACCGCGCCGCCCCCGCGGCATTTGCGGCGCTGTTCGCCATGACGGCCGCCGGCCAAACCACCAACGCCGTCCCGCTCGCTTCCCCGCCCCTGCCCGATATGGGGGTATCGCTCTTGCGCGTGCTCGGCGCGCTCGCCGTGGTGCTGGCGGTTTTTCTGGGCGGCGTCTGGCTGCTGCGCAATTGGCAGCGGCTGGTCATCCAGCGCGGCCGCGTCCCGGGGCTGAACGTCCTCGAGGTGCGGTCGTTGGGCGGGCGGCACGCCTTGTACGTGATCGGTTACCAGCAGGAACGATTTCTCATCGCCACCTCTCCCGCCGGAGTCAATCTCGTCAGCCACCTGCAAACCCCGGGCGAGGAAGCTGCGAACACCGCCGCCGCCGCGCCCGCGGCGTCTTTTGCCCAAACCCTCACGCGCATGCTGAAGAGCAAATGACTACCCGGCAAACAATGCGGCGCGCGTTCGCCCTCACACTGGCGATCGTCTTTCTTGTCCTGACAACCGGAAACGCCTCCGCTCAGACAAATTTCACCACCGGCTTCGGCCCGGTGCAGCTCACCCTGGGTTCAAACAACGGTTCGCAGGATGTGGACTCGGCGATCAAAGTCCTGTTCGTTCTGACGCTGCTCTCCCTGGCCCCGGCCATTTTGCTCCTGATGACCTGCTTTACGCGCGTGGTCATCGTGCTGTCGTTCGTCCGCACCGCCTTGCAACTGCAGGGCACCCCGGCCAACCAGATCATCATCGGCCTGTCGCTGTTTATCACGTATTTTGTCATGGCGCCCGTGTGGGAAAATATCAACCGCGATGCTCTGGCGCCTTATCAGGCGCGCCAGATTGCCGGCGCCGAGGCCATCCACCGCGCTTCCGGACACATCCGCTCCTTCATGTTGCAGCAGGCGCGGCCCAAGGACGTGGAGCTGTTCGCGGCCATGGCCAGGCTGCAACCCACTGCACCCGAAGAACTCCCCATGCGCATCGTGATTCCCGGCTTCATCATCAGCGAACTGCGCACCGCGTTCCAAATGGGTTTTCTCATCTTCGTCCCTTTCATCCTGATTGATCTGGTGGTCGCCACCGTGCTGATGAGCATGGGCATGATGATGATGCCACCCACCACCTTTTCACTGCCCCTCAAACTGCTGCTGTTCGTGCTGGTGGACGGCTGGGAACTCGTGGTCCGCTCCCTGGTCCGCAGCTTCGGAATGTGAGGACGAGACGTGTTATGAACCCCGAATTTGCCATTGAACTGTTGAAAAACCTGATGTTCGAGGCCCTCGCGCTCGCGGCGCCCATTCTCGTGACGGCGATGGTGGTCGGACTGGCCGTGAGCCTGTTTCAGGCCGTGACCAGCATCCACGAGCAAACGCTGGCTTTTGTGCCCAAAGCACTGGCCATCGTGGGTGTCCTGCTGCTGCTCCTGCCGTGGCTGGTGCGCTCGCTCGTCGAGTTTACCACGGCCGTGATCGAGAAAATTCCACAGATGACCCAGTGAACCCGCTGCCCGCCGCCGGCGCATGCCTCCACAAACGCACCAACCCCAAACCCGGAACCCCGACCACGCGCAAGCCGGCGTCGATCCTCAAGCGGCCGGCGTCCGGCGGTTCGGGCGCCCGTTCGAGGTCCGCTCTTCGATTCTGGATGTGGGATTTTTCTGCCTCGACTATTCACCGCGTCGAACGCAGAAACCGACCGGCAGCTTCCTCCGCCGCGAAGCCGGCTGAAGTGAACACGGGCGCACGATCCGGCCGATCCCCAACTCATGGAACTCGATCTTTATAACTGGCTGTTCATATTTCTGCGCGTTGGCGCCTTCCTGCTGGTGCTGCCCTTCTTCTCGGCCACGAATTTTCCCGTGACCCTGCGGGTGGCGCTGGCGGCGCTGACGGCTTTGCTGCTCGCGCCGATGCTGGCGCCGTTTGCCGTGGAGCATCTTTCTTTCTTTTCCCTCTTCGGAGTGATGATTCAGGAAGTCAGCATCGGGCTGGTGCTCGGATTCGTGTCCCGCATGGTGTTCTATGCGGCGGATCTGGCCGGCAACATCATCGCGACGGAGCTGGGTTTGAACATGGGGGCCATCTTCGATCCGTTGTCCCAGCAGAGTTCGCAGGTGCCGGGCACGGTTCTGTTCTTTCTTGCCGCGGTGGTCATGCTGACGCTGGATTTGCATCACTGGGTGCTCGTGGGCTTCGAACGCACGTACCTCGTGCTCCCCATGGGAGGAGCCCATTTGAACGGTGCCTTGTTTGGCAGCGTCGTGGGGCATAGCGCGAAAATTTTCGTGGTCGCGCTGCAGATCGCGGCGCCGGTGCTCGCGGTCTCCCTCGTGGTCACCCTGGTCTTTGCGGTTCTGAGCCGCGCCGTGCCGCAGATGAACGTCTTTATCCTGAGCTTCTCGTTCCGGATCATCGGCGGCCTGGCGGTGTTCGGATTCACGCTGCAGTTGACCGCCCAGCACGTCCTCAATTATCTGCACCGGCTGCCGGACGATTTGCTGAATCTCGCCCAACTGCTCGGAGGATGAAGCATGTGGCGTTGGAGTGATGCCGTAGGGGAGTGCCGGGACCAGGCCGGGCGGCGGTCCTGGATTTCCAGCGCCCCAATACTCCATCGCTCCATCACTCCAATGGTATGAGCGAACAGCTGGGCGAAAAAACGGAGCAACCGACGCCACGCCGGCTCGAAGATGCGCTGAAGCGGGGGCAAATTGCCCAAAGCGCCGAGGTGCAGACGGCCTTCGTCCTGCTCGGCGGGCTGGCGGCGCTGGCCTTCGCCGGCCAGGATATCTGGAAACAACTGGTCGGCACCATGGTGGTGTCCCTGGGCCACCTGCACGACACCTCTATCTCCTCCAGCGAACTGCAGGGGTATGCCATTGCCGGCGTGCTGGTGCTGCTCAAGTGTGTCGGCCCCGTGTTGGTGGCCACCACCCTGGCTGGACTCCTGGCCGGCGCCATCCAAAACCGGTTCAATACCGCCTCCGAAGCGCTCACGCCGGACTGGAACCGGCTCAGTCCGGTCGAGGGCGTCAAACGCATGTTCTCCTCCCGAACCACGGTGTCCACCGCCGTCTCCATCGCCAAACTCATCGCGATCATCCTGCTTACCTTCTCCGAGGTCCTCAATGTTCTGAATGATCCCATCTTCACGACCTCCGTCAGCATTGCGCGGATGGCGTCGTTTCTCGCCACCACAAGCATGAAGATCTTCCTCCGGGTGAGCCTGGCGCTGCTCGTCATCGCCGCGGCGGATTACGCCTATCAATGGTACCAAACCCAACGTGACCTGATGATGACCCGGCAAGAGGTGAAGGACGATATGAAGAATACCGAGGGCAACCAGATCACCAAAAAGGCGCGCTACCGCCGCCGCCGCGCCGCCAAGCGAAAGATGCTGGCGGACGTGCCGACGGCCGATGTGGTCGTGACCAACCCGACGCATATCGCCGTCGCTTTGCGTTACGATCGCAAGACGATGCGGGCGCCGCGGGTGGTGGCCAAGGGGGTTCGTTTGAACGCGGAACTCATTCGTGAGATCGCCCGCCAGCACCAGGTGCCGATCATAGAAAACAAGCCCCTGGCGCGGCTGCTCCTTCGGCACGCGCCCGTGGGTGGCGAGATTCCTGCTACCCTGTACGCCGCGGTCGCCGAGGTCCTGGCCTGGGTCTATCGCGTGAACCGCTACCGCTACTACGCTGAACAGAATCAGATTTGACCGGAACTCATGGGTGCACTGAGCGAACGAATGCGAAAGCTGCTTCGCTACGGCGATTTATGGCTCGTCGTGGCCTTGTTTGGCACGATCCTGCTGCTGATCCTGCCCGTCGCGCCGCTCGTGCTCGACCTGCTGCTCTCGATCAGCATCGCCCTCTCCCTGCTGACGCTGCTGGTCATTCTTTACCTGCGCAAACCGGCCGAATTTACCGGCTTCCCCACGCTGCTCCTGTTCATCACCCTTTACCGGCTGGCGCTCAACGTCGCCTCCACCCGGCTGATTCTGCTGGATGGCTACGCCGGACACATCATTCAGGCGTTTGGCAGCTTCGTCGTGCGCGGCAATTATGTCGTCGGTCTCGTCGTCTTCCTCATCCTCGTCCTGATCAACTTCATCGTCATCACCAAAGGCGCCGGCCGCATCGCCGAAGTCGCCGCCCGCTTCACCCTGGATGCGTTGCCCGGGAAACAAATGGCCATCGATGCCGAACTCAACGCCGGGCTGATCGCCGAAGCCGAAGCCCGCAACCGCCGCCGCGCAGTGGAGGAGGAGGCTGACTTCTACGGCGCGATGGACGGGGCCAGCAAATTCGTGCGCGGCGACGCCATTGCCGCGATCCTCATCACGCTCATCAACATCGTCGGCGGCTTCGCCATCGGCGTGCTGCAGAAGGGCATGACCATGGGGGAAGCGCTCCAGCGGTTTACAATCCTGTCCATCGGCGACGGCCTGGTTTCGCAAGTCCCCGCGCTCATCACCTCCACGGCGGCGGGCGTGCTCATCACTCGGGCGACAGCCCGGAATGACCTCGGCCGGGAGTTGGGACGACAGTTGTTGTTCTATCCGCGCGCGCTGACGATTCTCTCGGCGATGATGGCCGTTCTGGCGCTGGTGCCCGGGCTGCCAATGATGCCGTTTCTCACCCTGGCCCTGTTCGTGGGAATGCTTTCCTACACCATGCACCGGCACGGCATGCCGGAACTGGCGGCCGCATCCGCGCCGATTTCCGGAACAACATCCGCCAAGACCATGACCGGCCGGCCAGCCGCCGCCACCACCGCCGCCGAAGCCCGCGCCACCGACCAGTTTGAAAATCTCCTCACCCTCGACACGCTGCAGATTGAATTGGGCTACGGCCTGGTTTCGCTCGCCGACAACAGCAAAGGCGGCGATCTCCTGGAACGCGTCACCGGCGTCCGCCGCAATTTTGCCCAGGACATGGGCCTGTTGATCCCGCCCATTCGCTTGCGGGACAACCTGCAGTTGGGAACCAACGAATACCGCGTCCTGCTGAAGGGCAACCCCGTCGCCCAGGGCCAGCTCATGCCCGGACATTGGCTGGCCATGAATGCCACGAACAGCAAAGTCACCTTGAAAGGCATCCCGACCGTCGAGCCCGTGTTCCAATTGCCCGCAACCTGGGTGACGGACGTGGAACGCAAAGCGGCGGAGACAGCCGGCTATACCGTGGTGGATACCGCCTCGGTGCTCGTGACGCACCTGGCCGAAATCGTACGCCGCCATTGTCACGAAATCCTCACCCGTCAAGACGTGCAGATCCTGCTGGATCACCTCAAACAGACGCACGCCGCCGTGGTCAACGAATTAATCCCGGCGCAGCTCACCATCGGCCAGGTCCAGCGCATTCTGCAGAATCTGCTGGCTGAAGGCATCTCCATCCGCAACCTGGCGGGCATCCTGGAAAAAGTGAGCGACTTTGCGCCGCTGACCAAAAATCCCGACGAACTCTCCGAATGCGCCCGCCGCGCCCTGGGACCGCAAATCACCAAGCCCTATCAGTCCGACTCGGGCCATCTGCAGGCTATCACCATCGACCCGCAGCTCGAACAACAGCTCACCCAGGGAGTGCGGCAGTCGCCGAACGAGGTTGCACTCGTCATCGAACCGAAACTGGCGCGTCACGTCATGGACACGCTCTCCAAATTCGTCCAGCAGATGCTCTCGGCCGGCCAACAACCGGTCGTGTTGTGCGCTCCCCCATTGCGCCTGGCGTTCCGACGCTTCTTTGAATCCACCTTCGCGGATCTGGCCGTGCTGTCCTATGCGGAAATCCCGCCTCGAGTTCAGGTCCAAAACGCGGCCGTAATCCCCGGACTGGAATAGGCCGCGTAAGTCCTATATGTCCAATACCACCCTCCGGCTCATCACGGATCAGCCCACGTCCGCGCTGGAACAAATCCAACGTCAACTGGGACCGGAAGCGATCGTCCTGAGCGTGCGACGATTGCCCGCGCATGGCGTCGCGCGCCTGTGGCAAAAGAATGGTCCGATCGAAATACTGGCCGGCGTGCCCGACCAAACCCGATCCGGTGAACGCCAGAAGCCATCGTTTGCCGGGCCTGGAGATGCCAGCCCCGTGGCGGCTTCCTGTGCCTCCTCTCGTTGGCAAAGCGTGGCGCGGCTCCAGGCCCTGGGCCTGCTGCCCGCTTATGCCGCGCGCCTGCAGCGCCGTCTGGATGCGCTGTACCCTTTGGCACCGGCAACCCCCGAGGCCGAGTGGGAAGCCGTCCGCGCCGCGCTCACCGGGTTCTGGCCCGCCTCCCGCGAACTGAGCAACCCCGCCTTCCCCGGCTGTCCCGACGCATCGGGAGGCATCCTGCCTGGCGAGAGAACCGGCCGCAAGGATGTGGCCCCCGCCAAGGCGGGACTGGAAGGCTGCGCCACGCCTCCCGGTGCCCTGCAGAATCGACTCGCCGCGCGCACGCATGTGTTCGTAGGCCCGCCGGGTTCCGGTAAAACCACCGCCCTCTGCAAATGGCTGACGCTGGCGGTGCTCAGTGAAGAACACTCTGCGCGGGTGTGGCGGCTCAACGGCACCAGCGCGAATACAGCCGAATTCCTGACCGTGCATTGCGAGATGCTCGATGTGCCCATCGAGCGTTTCTGGTCACAGGTTGATACACCTGCCGATCTGCATTTCATTGACCTGCCCGGCGCCCAAATGGACGATGCGCGCGCCTTGGCCGACTTGCGCCGCCAATTGTCCGAGCTGCCCTCCCCGGAAGTCCATCTGGTACTGAACTCGGCCTATGAAACAGAGGTGCTGCTGGATCAATGCCACGCCTTCGCTGGCCTCAAACCATCGGATCTCATTCTGACCCACTGCGATGAGAAACTTCGGCCTGTAAAGCTGTGGAACCTGGTTTTGGGCACAAATTACATGATTCGTTTCCTGAGCACCGGGCAAAAAATTCCCGGGGGGTTTCACAACGGCGCTCCTGACCTTCTGTTCCCTTCTGAAATCACTCAATAACAGAACAATTCTCCACTACAGGAACAATGGCGGATGCGCTGGCAAACCATCTGCTCAACTGGGATAGGACGTTTCATGAAGGCCTTAATGATTCTCGGCGCGATTGTTGGATTTCTCATCGGAAGCGGGTTTGGGCTGGCTGGAAGCAGCCCTTGGCCTGCCGCCCTGTGGCGCGGCTGTGCGGCCGCTCTCCTGGCTGCTGTTCTCACCCGGTGGTGGAGCCGCGTCTGGCTCAACGGCTTGCGCGATGCCCTCCGTAACCGCGGCCCGATGGGCAATTCCTCACGCGCCAATAAGAAATCTAATTCCAAACTATGAGTACCAGTTCTTGTGTTCCTTTCGCCCCGCCCATGGTAGCGGTCGAAGCCCGCCCGACGGCTCAAGAACTCTGGAAACGGTACCATCAACACGCCGACACCCGCACCGAAAACGCTCTGGTCGAACAGTACCTTCCACTGGTGCGCTCGACTGTGGCGCGATTGGCAATGACGCTGCCGGAGCATGTGGATCACGACGATCTGCACAGTGCCGGGTTGGTGGGGCTGTTGCAGGCGCTGCGCAACTACGATCCTGCCTGCAACACCTCCTTCGAGAGCTACGCGCGCGTTCGCGTTCGCGGAGCCATGCTGGATGAATTGCGCCGGATGGATTGGGTGCCCCGCACCGTGCATGAGAAAGCGCGCCGGATTCAGGAGGTCATGGCCGAGTTGGAGCAGAAGCTCGGAGAGACTCCGACCGAAGCACAAATGGCCAGGGCTCTGAAAATGACGCTTGCCGAATACAGCGAATTGCTGAATCAAGTCCGTCCCGCGGCGTTTGTCTGCCTGGATGCGGCTTGCTGTTCGGAAGGCACCGAGGGCTCCAATCTTTACGAAGTCGTTGCGGACCCGATTGAAAACGGCCCGGTCGAGGAGGTATCGAGGCGTGAGCTCAAGCAGGTGATTCTGGAGCGGCTCAAGCAGCTTCCGGAAATTCAGCGGAAAGTGCTGGCGCTCTATTACGGCGAAGACTTGCACCTCAGGGAAATCGCGGAGGTCTTCGGGTTGACCGAATCACGCATTTGCCAGATTCATTCCCAGGCCATTCTTTCCATTCGATCTTATCTGCAGCGGTACGAAGCCGGCCTGGCGGTCCGAAAGGCTTCCACCCAGCGTTCATGATCATCATTATCGGCGCCATCATAGTCATTGCCTCGGTGTTGGGCGGCTTCGTGTGGGGTGGCGGCAGCCCGCTGGTGCTGATGCATCTTAACGAACTGCTGATCATCGGCGGCGCTGCTTTCGGCGCGCTGATCATCATGTCGCCCCGAAAAGTCCTGATGGACATGGTCAAAGGCCTGCTCACCTGCCTCAAGGGCGCGCCGCACAACCGGCAGGCGTACGAAGAATTGCTCAAGGTTCTCTACGAATTGTTTCTCCTGGGGCGGCGCAACGGCATGATTGCCCTAGAAGAACATGTCCTCGAACCCCAGAACAGTTCCATCTTCAGTAAATATCCAAGTTTCATCGGCAACAAGCCCGCGCTGGAATTTCTCTGCGGGAGTTTGCGGCCGATCATTGATGGCAAGATCAAACCGGATCAGTTGCGTTTGCTGTTGGATGTGGAACTGAACCGGATGGAGGAGGAACACAATGCGCCGGTGAACGTTTTGACGAAAACGGGCGACGCCATGCCTGGTTTCGGGATTGTGGCTGCCGTGCTGGGGATCGTGATCACCATGGCCTCTATTTCAGGGCCAATCGAGCATATTGGCGAAAAAGTTGCCGCCGCTTTGGTGGGCACGTTCCTCGGCATTTTCCTCGCCTACGGTTTTCTGAATCCACTGGCCATGAACCTGGAGTTTATTGGCGCCGCCGAACTGGATTTCACGCGCTGCATCGCCGCCTGCGTGGTCGGGTTTGCCAACGGCATGGCGCCGATCACCGCAGTCGAATTGGGCCGCCGCGGCCTTGGCAGCGACTTGCGTCCTTCAGCCGATGAGCTGGAGGAAATGCTCAAATCACTCAAAACCCCGGCCAAACCCTCTTAGCGCATGAATCACAAAGGTGGCCATCATGGCGGCGCGTGGAAGGTCGCTTACGCGGATTTCATTACCGCGATGATGGCGCTGTTTCTCGTGCTCTGGCTCACCGCCCAGGACACCAGAATCAAAGAGGCTGTCGAACGCGCTTTTCGCAACCCCTTTTCCGCCGTCAACAAGGAAGGCACCGGAGTCATCCCGCAAAAGGACAGCACCGCCCGATACCAGGCCCAGGGCAACTTCCAGTCCGTCAATGCCGTGGAGGTGGAAATGCTGCGGCATATCACCGAGGATCTCGCCAAAATGTTGCAGGGTCCCGACGAAGAACAGAAAAGCGTTCAACTCGACCTCACAAGCGAAGGACTGCGCATCAACGTCTTCGACCGCACCCACAAACCTATTTTCGAGCCGGACAGCGATGTCTTCACCAGCTACGGCGCCTGGGTCTTCTCCACTCTGGCCTGGGAAATCTCCCGGTATCAAACCTTCAAAATCGAACTGGAAGGCCACACCGAAGCCTCCTTCACGGACAGCCGCGAGGCCCAAAGCAAATGGGAACTCTCTTCCGAGCGCGCAAATGCAGCGCGCCGCAAGCTGGTTCAAAGCGGCGTCATACCTTCCCAGGTCTTCAAAGTCTCCGGGTTCGCCGATACTCAACCGATGTCCGGTCAGCCCACCTCGTCTGAAGTCAATCGCCGCGTGACCGTGCTGCTCAAGTTGGACAATTCCGGCGCGCAAACCGGCTCGGCTCAAGCCCCCGATGAACACTCATCCTGAAGCTTCCTTCATCCCCCTCACCTCCAGGATCCTTCCGGCAAACGAGCGTCCAGACTCCCGGGTGACGGTGATGTCCCAGGCCAATGCCACGCCCTTTCGGGCTCCGGCACAGACAACTTCCTGGTCCGCCATATCGCAAGGCTCCACCGAGGAAGCGCAGGTGAAACTTCAGCGCGAGGGCGATCATGTTTCCGCCATCCGCATCCAATGCACGTGCGGCCGCATAGTCGAGTTGGCCTGTCTTTACGAAAACGCCCCAACACCCGGAACCGCGCCACGTTCCGATCCCGCCGCGGGCGGCGAATCCACAACGGCTTCGCCCCACGACGCCGCTCCCGTGCCCCAGCCCGGGTCCGGCGGCGACGCCGGGGTCAAGGCCTGAAACGAACCGGGCAGTTGTTTTGCCACCGAGGACGATTGTCCGGACGAACACTTCGGCTGCGGCTACGCCGCGCCGGGTCTTCGTGGCTTCGTGGTTCCTTGTGCCTGCCTTCGGCAGTGGTGCAAGTTCAGCCAAAAAGCTGGTGGGGCGAACGTCCGCGCGAGCCGGAAACGAAACGATTCGACAGATCAACGGCTCGCCGGGAGTCTCGCCCACTGAACTTTACCTCTCATCCGCCTTCACCCCGCCCCTCCGTCCCCGCCATGGGGACCGGCAAATTCTGCAAGCACCCCCGGAATCTTTTGCCAGCAGCATGCCTGAACTGCTCACCGGCGGGGTCAAAAGCAGCCTCTTCGAGCAGTGGCATATCCACTGCTGAACAAGCCGCGGATGAATGTGAGTCTCTACCAGGCCGCCGCCGCGATGAATGCCCAGGCGCGCTGGCAGGAAGTGATTACGCAAAATCTTGCGGCCGGCTCCGTGCCCGGCTACCGCAAGCAGGACGTTTCGTTTTCAGCCGTTCAGGCCGGTCTGGATCCCACCTCGGCGAACCTCGTGGGCTCGCGCTACCTGATCCCCGCCGCGACCGCCGCCACCAACTTCGAGGGAGGCGAAATCCGCGCCACGGGCAATCAGATGGACTTCGCCATCGAAGGCCCAGGTTTTTTTGAAGTCCAGTTGGCTGGCGGCCAACACGGCTACACACGCGACGGCGAGTTTAGCCTGAACGCTCAGGGACAGCTCGTCACCAAGCAGGGATACGTTGTGTTGGGCGATGGCGGCCCGATCCAAATGGATCCGAACAGCTCCTCTCCCATTACGGTTTCAGCCTCCGGTGATGTCAGCCAGGGCGACCAGGCCAGAGGTCACATCCACGTTGTCGAATTCAGCCAGCCGCGGTCGCTGACGTCTATTGGCGGAGGCTACTTTTTGGCGGATCATGCAGGCGCTAATCCCGCCACGGCTTCCACTTCCACCATCCGCCAGGGCTTCTTGGAGGCTTCCAACAGCTCCCCCACGGTCCAAATGGCCAGCCTCATCACGGCGATGCGAATGTTCGAAGCCAACCAGAAAGTGCTCCAAATGCAGGACGAACGCATGGGCCGCGTCATCACCGACCTGGGCGCCACCTCGTAAAATGAATTCAACGTTCACGGTTCGGAGTTCAAAAAAGTTTGTCGCGTCTGCCAAGCGTTGCGCGCGCTTCCCGCTTCCCCCTTCCCGCGTCGCGCCTCGCATTTCACTCTGATTTATGCTCCGCTCACTTTACTCCGCGGCCGCCGGGATGGAATCCCAGCAGATGAATCTGGACGTCATTTCCAACAACCTCGCCAACGTCAACACGACCGGTTTCAAAAAGAGCAAGGTTGAATTCCAGGAACTCCTTTATCAGACGACGCGTGCGCCCGGTGCCGACCAGGGATCGGGTAACACCTTGCCCACTGGAATCCAGGTGGGGCAGGGTTCGAGGCCGGTGGCGACAGCACGCATCTTCACCAACGGCGACCTGAGCCAAACCGGCGAACAACTCGACGTGGCGGTCCAGGGCGACGGGTTCTTTGAAGTGCAAATGCCCGACGGATCCCTGGCTTATACGCGTGATGGCGCATTCAAGACCTCTTCGGACGGGAAAATTGTCACCAGTGATGGCCTCCCTCTCCAGGCCGGCTTCCAGCCGGTGCCCGCCGGCACCACCAATATCACCATTGGCTCCAACGGCAATGTCACCTATACCGGCGCCAGCGGCACCACCTCGTTCCAGGTCCAGTTGGTTCGCTTCAACAACGCCGCCGGTCTCGAAAGCCTGGGCAGCAACCTGTACAAGGAAACCACCGCGTCCGGTCCGCCTCAACTGGGCACCCCCGGCGAAAACGGATTCGGCACCCTCAACCAGGGGTACCTCGAGCTCTCGAACGTCTCGGTCGTCGAGGAAATGGTCAATCTCATCCTGGCCCAGCGCGCCTACGAGGTGAACTCAAAAGCCGTGCAGGCGGCCGATGAAATGATGCAAGAAAGCAACAACATGCACCGCTGATGACATCAAAAACGAACATCCCACATCGAACCTCCAGCGTCCGGCGTCTCCTGCAACGCCAACTGCCGCTCCGTTGTCGGGTGTCGCGCGTTCGCCCTCGGCCGTTCGCTGTCTTTCCCTTCTTCCTCATGGCCTTCCTGGCCGGAGGGTTCGCCCTCCCCCTTTCCGCGAACGAATTCGTCCTCTCAGAAACCAGCCCCGCGACCGTGGCCGGATCTTCAACGAATGCCGCCGTGTCCGCGCTCCGTCCGGGCCGCCCCTTCACCGAACAGGATCTCCTGCGGCTGCTGACGGCGACGCTGCAGCGTGAGTACGTCAAGGATGACGGGGAGTTGGAACTTCGCTTAACCCAACCCTGGAAAACCCGGACCCTGCCCGATGAACCGCTCACGCTCAAGGTCCTGGATATGCCGACGCTGGGTGTCACGCCCGTCTTCATCGTGCGATTTGAATTGCGCACCCCCCGTGAAGTTCTCGGCACCTGGCAGGCGGCTCTCAAGGCCTGGATCTGGCGCGGAATCTGGGTTGCCCGGTCTCCTTTGGATCGCGGTGAATCCCTTGCCGATGCCGCCGTTCAGCGCGAACGCCGCGACGTCCTGTTGTTGCACGAGCCGCTCGCGGACTTTTCTCCCGGCGATACCACCCTCGAGTTGAGCGAATCGCTCCCGGCCGGCGCGCCGTTGCTGGCACGTTCGGTCAGACCTCGCCCCGTGGTCCATCGCGGCCAGACCGCCAACGCCCTCCTCCAGGATGGCGCACTCAGTATCACCATGAAAGTCGAAGTGCTCGAAGATGCCGCCCCAGGCCAAATGGTCCGGGTGCGAAATGCCCAGTCGCGGCGCGACATCCGTGGAAAGGTAATCAATGAACATACAATCCTCGTTTCACTCTAGTTTCAGGCCTGTATCCGGCCGTTCCTTGCTCCTGGCTTTGGGCCTGGCCCTCATTCCAAGCGCGGCCCAGCCGCAATCCCTCTGGCGGGACGATATCTCCCTGCCGATGTACGCGGATAAACGCGCCTCCAGAGTCGGCGATATCCTCACCATCGCCGTCCAGGAAAATACCACGGCCAATAAGAGCAATGAAACCAAGACCGAAAGGCAATCCAGCCTGAACGCCGCCATCACCTCGTTCCTCTATAGCCCCGGCGCCAGTGGCCTGTTGACCAAGAAAGGCCAGTTGCCCGCCATGGCCTTCACCTCGGACCATAAACACGATGGGTCCGGAAGCATCAATAACTCCGAGTCCATCGTCGCCTATGTCGCCGTCCGCGTCATCGACGTTTTGCCTAACAGCAATCTCGTGATCGAAGGCCGGCGCGAAACCGCCTTCGGCGGCGAGCACCAGACCATCATCCTCCGCGGTGTCGTGCGGTTGGACGATGTTTCTTCCAGTGATACTGTATATAGCTACAACGTTGCCGATGCCAGCATCGAGATCATCGGCAGGGGCACGGTGACCGACAGCACCCGCAAAGGCTGGTTCAATCGTATCTGGGACAAAGTCAATCCGTTCTGATCATGTTTTTCGTGCCAAAACAATTGCGCCCGAAAACCCGCCGGGCATGGCAGCCCGGAAAGCCCCTCTTGCAGGCCCGATGGCCGCGAGAATGTCTCGTCGCGGTCGCGACGATCCTCCTGGTGCTGTGCCCTTTTCCCCCCGCTCCAGTCCGCGCTTCGGGTGTGCGAGTGCGTGATCTGGTGATGGTCGCCGGAGCGCGCGACAACCAACTTGCCGGGTATGGCCTGGTTGTCGGCCTTGCGGGCGATGGCGACCAGGACCCCGTGTACACGCAGCAAACTATCGCCAACATGCTCCGACGCTATGGGATCAACGTCTCCGCAATCAGTCTCTCCGCCAAAAATGTCGCCGTGGTCATGGTCACGGCCGATATCCCCCCCTTCATAAAAGCCGGCGCGCGCCTCGACATCCAGGTCGGTTCCATGGGCAATGCCAAATCCCTGCAAGGCGGCGTGCTGCTGCAGACGCCGCTGCTGGGCGCGGATAATAAAGTCTATGCCGTCGCGCAGGGGCCGATTTCCGTGGGCGGGTTTGTGGCCGGGATGGGCGGCGGCGGCGGCGCCACCGTCACCAAGAACCATCCCACCGTCGCCCAGATCATCGGCGGGGCCATCGTCGAGCGTGAAATTCCCTCAACAATCGTCCGCGACGACAATCTGGAACTGCTCTTGAGAGAGCCGGGGTTCACCTCCGCCGCCCGCCTGGCCTCAGCCATCAACGAGGTCTTCACCAACAGCGCTCATGCGCTGGATTCCACTTCCGTCCGCGTCCGCATCCCGAATGAAGAGCAAGCATCGCCCGTGGATTTCATCGCGCGGCTGGAGGATCTCGAAATCACCCCTGAAATGCCGGCGCGCATCGTGATCAACGAGCGGACCGGCACAATCGTGGCCACCTCCCGGATTCGCATCTCCAGTTGCGCGGTTTCGCACGGCAACATCACCATCACCGTCGCCTCCACCCTGGACGTCTCGCAGCCCAACGCCTTTAGCAGCACCGGCCAAACCGCCGTGACCCCGCGCACCACCACGGAAGTCACCGAAACCAAGGCCTCCGTTGTCCCACTGCCCGAGATGCCCACGGTGGAGAAAGTCGCCTCCGCCCTCAATTCGCTGGGAGTCACGCCACGGGATGTGATGGCCATTTTCGAGGCCATGAAACAGGCCGGCGCGCTCCAGGCTGAGCTGGTTATCCGCTAGATCAGAATGAACGTCTCCTCCATCCAACCTCACCTCGATGCCGCGGATCTGCCACTCGAGCAACTGGCCGGCAACCAGCAGCTCAACCAGGAGCAGAAGCTGGCCGAGGTGGCCCGGCAATTCGAAGCCGTTCTGTTGAGACAGATTCTCCAACCCACTCAAGAAACTGTTATCCCATCGGAATTTTCAGATAATTCAACCGCCGCGAGCATCTATCACGACCTCGTCACCCAGCAACTCGCGGACAGCATTTCGAAGTCGGGAACCCTGGGGCTGGCTAAGGCGCTCCTGCTTCAGCTCACGCACCAGCTTCACCCCGCTTCGACGGCCGGACACGACTGTACACCGGAGGTGCAGCCCACCTCGCACTCCGGCACGGGCGGCGCCCGGCCTTCATCCTGTTCCGCCGGCTGCCGGACTCACCACTCGAACGCGCCACCGCCAAACAAAGGAGCCACCGCTTTAACATCTCATGAATGAATCGCTGCAAAATCTCATCGACGCCCTCCGGGAAGAATTGAAGGAATACGGCGAAATGCTCGCCCTGCTCGATCAACAACAGGGAAAAGTGATGCAACGCCAGACCCAGGACCTGCTCCAGTGCGTCGCCGCCATCAACGCCCAGGCCGAAACCATCGCCGCCGCGCGCTGCGAGCGGGAGCAACATCAGCGTCACGTCGCCATCCGCATGGAATTGCCCGAAAATGCCAGCTTCGCCGCCCTGTCGCCGCACCTGCCGGCCGAATATCGCCCGCTCGTCCAGGCCCTCGTCCAGGAAAACAACGAGCTTCTGATCCGGATCCACCAGCGGGCCCGGCAGAATCACCTGCTCTTGAGCCGGATCGTCGATTTGATGCAGCGTTTTCTCGGCACCCTCTTTCCCGGAATGCATCCCCCCACCTACAACGACGCCGGGCACGTTCTGGCGGCCGCGCCGCCGCATCGTTCCCTCTACGACGCCCTCGGCTGATTTATGCTCGGACTGTTCAACATACTGAACCTTGGCGCGCGCGCCCTCCAGGCGCAGGAAACCGGCATGGCAGTCACCGGTCAGAACCTCTCCAATGTCAACAACTCCGCCTACTCCCGGCAGCGCGTCCAGATCAGCACCAGCATCCCCACTCCCACGGCGGTCGGACTCGAGGGCACCGGGGTGCAGGTCACAGGGATCCAGCAGTTGCGGGACTCCATCCTCGACGGTGAAGTGCGCGACGAATCCAGCGTCGGCGGCTACTGGACCGGGCAGCAAAGCGCTCTGCAAAATGCCCAGGCCGAACTGAGCCAGTTCCTGGACCTGAGCGCCTCGGGCACGGACAGCACCAGCAGCACGACCAGTTCGACCTCCACATCCAGCTTGTCGGACCAGTTGAACAGCCTCTTCAACGCCTTTCAAAGCGTCGCCACGGATCCCACCTCGACCGCCCAGCGCCAAGCCCTGGTTAGCCAGGCCCAAATCCTGACTTCCAGCCTCAACCAGGCCTCGCAAAGCCTCACCAGCTTGAACGGGACACTCAACACCGCGTTGGACAATGATGTCACCTCCGCAAATCAATTGCTGTCCGATATCGCCGGACTCAACGGTCAGATCGCCAAGGCGACCGCCAACGGCGGCAGTGCCAACGACCTGAACGACACGCGGGAACAGGATCTCGAACAACTCGCCAATTTGACAAATATTCAAACCACCGCGAACACCGACGGCACTGTGGACGTCAGCGTCGGCGGCGCTCAGCTCGTGTCCGGCAGTCAGGTTCTGGACACCCTCCAGACATACGACCCGGGCACCGGCCAGTTGCTCATCCGCACGGCGACCTCGGGAACGAACCTCACCCTCACCGGCGGCACGATCCAGGGGACCATCGACGCCCGCGACGGCGCCCTGCAAACGCTCCGCACCGGCCTCGACACCCTGGCTTCGAACCTCATCACCCAAGTCAACAACATTTACAGCACCGGTTACGATCTGAACGGCAATACTGGTGCGAATTTCTTCACCGGCACGGACGCCGCCACGATCGGCGTCAATGCCGCCCTGCAAAACGATCCGACCCTGGTGCAGGCCGCCGGTGTGGCCGGCGCCCCGGCCCCGGGCAACCCCGGAGTCAGCGGCGCCCCGGGCGATAACACGGTGGCCCTGGCCCTCGCCCAGCTCGGCCAGCAGCCCATTGCTGCCCTCGGCAACCAGACATTCAGCGATTCCTTTGCCCGGGATGAAACCGCCTTCGGATTCTCATTGTCCAATGCCAACAATCAGGTGACCAACTACAACAGCGTAAACACCATGCTCCTGAATCAGCGCGACTCGGTCAGCGGTGTTTCGATTGAAGAGGAAATGTCCAACATGATCACCTACCAGTATGCTTACGAAGCCTCGTCAAAAATCATCACCACCACGGACGAGATGCTCCAGACGCTGATAAGCCTCAAGAGTACCTGATCGTGACCTAACCCTCCACCACGCCCTCAACCATGCGCATCGCCGGAACCTCCTACAACGATTCGATCGTGAACCAATTGAACCTGCTGGCGGCACAGCAATACGAGCTCCAAAACCAGGTGTCCACCGGCCAGCGCATCCAGACGCCCGCAGACGATCCCGCCGGCATGGCGCAAGCCCTCAATCTGCAGACCGAGGCCAGCAACGTCGATCAATACTCCCAAAACATCACCACCCTCCAAACCCGCGCCACTGCCGCCTACAACGTGTTGGAGCAGCTCAAAACCATTTCCGACAGGATCGGGGAAATCACCACCCAGGCCGGTGATGGAACCAGCTCGGCCACCGATCTGCAAAGCTACGCAACGGAAGTGACCCAACTGATCAAGCAAGCCGTGGGTTTGATGAACACCAAGCAGGGCGATCAATACCTCTTCGGGGGCACCGCTTCAGGCCAGGCGCCCTTCACGATGACGACAGATGCCAATGGCAACGTCACCGGCGTCTCATACCAGGGCAACACCAGTGTGGCCGAGAGCGAAATCGCCGAAAACACAACCATCGCCGTGGATACGCCGGGCGAGAATAATTCAGGCACCGGCCCCCGAGGCCTCATCAGCGACAGCCGTTACGGGGCGGATTTCTTCAACCACCTGATCTCGTTGCAGAACCATCTCCTGGCCGGCGACACGAATTCCGTGTCCACGGTGGATGAACCCGCCCTGCTGAACGACGAGAATAACATCATTTACCAGGTCGCCACCAATGGCGCCGTGCAGTCCCAACTGGATGCGCAGGCTACCATCGCCTCCAATCGCGAATCGGGTTTGCAGACATCGATCTCCAACGTCGCCGGCGCCGATCTGACGCAAACGCTCGTGCAATTGAGCCAGAACCAGACCGCCTATCAGGCCGCCCTCCAGAGCAGCGCCAACATGCTGCAACTGCAGCAGTACCTGTTGTCTTACCTCCCGTAACCGCACGGGCCGGGCGTGAAAAACATAATGCACGATGCCATTGACCGACTCCTTCGGTGGAAGGTTCCTATCCAAGCGTAGGAGACGACCTGAGGAGGCGCTGTCGTTTCTGAATAATGAGCCTCGTCGCCTCGGCTCCTGCGGGGTTTTGAAAAGAGCTTATGGTGTTGGAGCTCTGGGCTGTAGGGACGGTTGATGGCTCGCCGAGGCCTCATGCGCCGGGCGTCCATGCACCCGCCCATAAGCGCGGCAGAATGGGCACAGTCTGGCTTCGACGTGCTTCACCAGCCAGAAGGCGGGTCCGCGTCGCTGTTGCCGGGCGCGGCGGCAGACCGGGCAATTCACGCAGACCCTGGCCAGGGCCTTGTCGAATGAGGATGCTTTCCGGGTGCTCATGTTGATTCGTTCTCTGCACCTTTCGCGGAATGGTCGTCGGCGATCCGCGTCCCGCGAGCGCGGGCATGCCACCCAACGTGTTCCACCGTGAACACGTCGCAATCGGGCACATAGGGCTTGATGTCCAACAATGGCGTGCCGTCCAGCACGTCCACATCAGCCACGCGCAATAGCGACCCTTCGACGGCCAGGAGCCGCACGCAGGAAAGGCCGATGGGCGTTAGTTCGAGTCTCATTGCATGGTTGCTGCTCAGGCCTTCGGCGCCAGCGATTCCAGCGCTTCAATGACGACCGGAATGTGCGTGTAAGCCGGGCCGCCCTGCATCATCACGGCCACGCTGGCCGCTTCGAGAATTTCCGCCGTAGAATTGCCGGCTTCGAGGCATTTCTGAACGTGCAGGTTGATGCACGGTTCGCAGCGTTGGGCCACTGCGATCCCCAGCGCCACCAATTCCTTCTCTTTCTTCTTGAGCGCGCCGTCCTTCATGATGTTCAAGAACAATCCGCCGAAGCCTTTCACCATGTCGGGCGCGGCTTGCTTCATCTTCTCGAAATCACTTTTGAATTTCTCCAAAAACGCGAGCGTTGAGTCTGACATAACTGCTTGTTCCTTTCTGGTTGGTTGAGTTTATTCGTCATCGTGGTGATGTCCACCATGATGATGCCCGCCCGCCTCGTCCTGTCCAAGGCGTCAGGTCCTGGTATTGGCACCCTTTTTCGGCGGTGGCACAGCTTGGCCGAAAAGTTGGCGGGGCGAGTGTCCTCGGGAGCTGTGATGGTGTTGGAGGGAAGCGCTTTGTCGCTTCCCTGATTTCTTGGGCACTGACGGAGCAGTGCCCTCCAATCAACGCGCGGCTCGCCCCACCGAACTGTGCCGCTGCCCTCTTTTCCGGCGAGTTGACAATCCTGAGCCTTTTTGGCGAGCGGTCGCCACAAAAGGACTGGCGGGTTTCGCCCGGTGCGGTTACAAGGATGGTCTCAGGAAAACCATTCGTGATGCCCAAACTCGTTTTCGACATTGAAACGTGCGCGCTGCCGCTCGATCAGTTTGACGAAGCCCAGCAGGAATACTTGTTTCGCGAGTGCGAGAAAATTGCCGAGGAAGCCGCCCGCAACGTTCGCCGCGCCGAGATCCAGCAGCAATGCAGTCTCTGGCCGTTCACGGCGCAAGTCGTGTGCATTGCCATGCTCAACGCGGACACCCGGCGCGGCCAGGTGTTGTTCACGGCGGAAGATTACGACGAGCCGGGCGCCGAAGCCGGGCCGGTGGAGTTCGTCCCGTGCGTGGACGAAGCCGAAATGCTTACCGCCTTCTGGGACGTGGCCAAACACTACGAAGCCATCGTCACATTCAACGGGCGCGGCTTCGACGTGCCGTTCATTTACCTTCGCTCTGCGCTGCTGCACGTGCCGATTTCCCGCAAGGAGTGGCTGGGGTACCGCTTCCAGACAGAGCCGCACTGCGACCTTGCCGAGCAATTCACTTTCTACGGCGTGAGCGGACGTGACGGCGCCGCGCGCCGCTTCAATCTGGATTTTTACTGCAAAGCCTTCGGCCTGGAATCGCCTAAAGCCCAGGGCGTAACGGGAACGGATGTCGGCGCTCTGCTTGCGGAGCGCAAGTTTCGTGACATTGCCGAATATTGTCTCCGGGACGTAAAGGCGACGGTGCAGCTCTATCAGATTTGGAAAGAGCGCCTCGCGGGAATCAAATGAAGGGCGAAGTCCGAAGTGCGAAGCGCGAACCGGAAACGCTGGTATGCTTTGCACTCAAGGAGGAAGCCGCCCCGTTCCGCGGAATTGCCGCCCGCCGGCCGGACGTTCAAATTCTCATCACCGGCATCGGACGGAAGAACGCGGAACGGTCGCTGCGGACATTTCTCACGGCCCACTCGCCCCAATTGGTGCTCACGTGCGGTTTCGCCGGCGGTCTGAATCCGAATCTGGCCGTGGGCACCGTGATCTTTGAAACCGCTGAGTCCAGGCTGGCCGAACGGCTTCTGGCCGCGGCCGCAAAGCCGGCGAAGTTCCACTGCGCCGACCGCATCGCCGCGACCGCGACTGAAAAAGCGGAATTACGACAGCGCAGCGGGGCTGACGCGGTGGAAATGGAATCCGCGGCGATTCAGTCGGTGTGCCGCGAGCGCGGCCTTCCCTGCGCAACGGTGCGGGTGATATTGGACTCGGCGAACGAGGACCTGCCTCTGGATTTCAATCAACTGGGTAAAGCGGATTATCGTATGGATTACGGCAAATTGGCTTGGGCGATAGTGAAATCACCAAGAAAAATCAGCTCGTTGCTGCGCCTGCAGGCGCAGTGCCGGCATGCGGGAATACTCCTGGCTTCGATTCTGTGGAATGTCCTGGGTGCTTGATTGTCAGATTCTGACAGGCAACCGACAACAGCATCTTTGCGTCTTTGCGTTTATTCCCCCGGCCCGACTGCGTACTTACGGCTTAGGTGAAATGTGAGTTGGAGCGGGGTCTTTTGCGGGCTTTTCTTTCATCTGCTGGCTGTAGCTGATGAGCGCCGCGCCGATCATGATCAGCACCACTCCGGTCCAGCGAATTGACGAAACCCGTTCGTCCAGGAACCAGACCGCGGCGAAGGTCGCGAAGACGAAGCTCAAGCCCGTAAGCGGCCACAGAAAACTGATGTCGCTCTTCGACATGAGGACAAGCAGGCACGCGAAGAAGAGCGCCTCAAAAAACACACCCAGCAGGATTTGTGCGTTCGTCGCCCCGGCCTTGATGACGCGCGCCAGTTCGATGACGGAGACGGCCTTCACCTCCCCGATTTGAGACATTCCCTTCTTCAAAAGCACAACGCCGGTGGATTCGAAAACCAGACCAATCAGGAGAATCAAAAATAGTCTTATCATGAGAACTTTCTGTCCGTGGTTTGCAACTGCCTCGTTACGGCAAATCGCGGTAACGGATCAGTTGGATGCCGAGTTTGTCAATCAGCTCCTTCACGCGAGGGCTGATCAGGGCCTCAAGCTCGTGCTTAAATTCGTCGCGAGACGGATGCGAGTAAAGCTCCGAATCACCCGCGGGCAGGCGCGGCAGCAACTTCAAAACGTAGGCTTCGTCCACATGCGAATCCTGGAGCAATCCGAACACCGCCCGCGTATGCTTGGTGCCGCGCTGCCGGAGGGGGCCGCGCGCGCGCGCCGCCAGCAGGTGGTAAATGACGGCATGGGAAACCCGGTACCACCAGCGCCCGCGGGCCAGACGCCAGTTCATCCAGAAACAATCCCGCGTCAGCCGCAGATGCCGAATGCCGAGCGCGTCCGCGTCTTCCATCAGAATCCGGAACACCACCGGATGCAGGTGCAGGTGCAGGTGGCCGTTGAGGTGATCCAGGGGCAGTCCGGTCTCGCGAAAAAGTGCGAATTGCCGGTGGATTTCCCGCCGCAACTGTTCCCGCAGATCGCGCCGGACAAAATACCGCAAGCCGGTCGCCGCCGGCCGGTCGCTGAAATCGCCCCGAGAGTTGACGAGGCCGGGAATGGTTGCCGGCGGGAGCGCGGCATGCCCACACAGCAGGGTGAGGTGCAGGCCGATGCCGAGGGTGGGGTTTTCACGGGCCAACGCTACCGCCGCGTCGCGCGCCGGTTCGTTCACCATTAAACTGGCGCTCGTTAGGATCCCTTCGCGATGGGCGCGGACGACGGCGTCGTTGATGGACGGCGAACGGCCGAAGTCGTCGGCATTTACCACAAGGCGGCGGACGGGAGTCATGGGCCGGCGGAGTGATGGAGCGATGGAGTGACGCAGGGAGAGCGCCGTCCGAAACAGCACGCCATCGCCCCCTCACCCCATCGGCCCATGTCTTCAGGTCCCATAATTGGGAGCCATGGCCCCCGAGGCCAGCCGGTACCACGTCCGCAAGACCAGCAGCAGTTTCTGTCCTTTGTTCAGGCGCGTGGGTTCGGGGCCGAACACGTTGAAATGACGCCGCTCCAATTTCCCCAGCAACCGCCAATAGACCGCCCCCATCAATTCCGCGGCCATCATGGCGCGCCGATCGTCGGCCGGAAGGGTTTCCCGCGCCAACTGATAAAAATGGCGCGCGCGCCCGGCCACGGCGGCGGCCAGATCGCGAAACCGCGTGGAGTATTCAAAACGGAGGACTTCCTCCTCGCGCACGGAGCAACGCTCGAGTTCCGAGAGCGGCAGATAAATGCGGCCGCGTTCCGCGTCGGTGCGAACGTCACGCAGAATATTCGTGAACTGGAGAGCTTTGCCGAGATAGACCGCGTAATCGCGGCAGGCTGGATCCCGGTAGCCAAAGATCTCGATGCTGAGCAACCCGACGACGGAGGCCACCCGGTAGCAATACAGCTCGAGCCCCTCGTAAGTGCTGTATCGTTTTGTGTCCAGATCCATTTCCAAGCCTCTGATCAGTTCGTCGAAGTGCTCGAACGGCAGGCGGTATCGCTGGATGACGGGCTGCAATTCCCGGTTAACCGGCAGTTGCGGAATCTCACTGCCGCAGGCCCGGCGGGCGTCCGCCCGCCAGGAGGCGAGTTGTTCGCGCCGCGTTTCCACGGGAATAGACTCGTCGTCAGCCACGTCATCCACTTCCCGGCAGAACGCGTAGAGGGCGGACATGGCCTCACGCCTGGGTTTGGGCAACAGAACAAATGCCAGCGCCAGGTTGGAGGCGCTTTTGCGCGTGATCGTCCGGCATTCTTGCATGAGTCAGGTCGAGTGCGGCGGATGCTCCTCGGTGCGAACCGGGGGCAGTCCGCCGGCTTCGGCCAAAGTCGGATTGCGCCGCTGTTCCCGATGCCGGTGATGGCGGTGGCGGCGCAGAAGGAACCTCCCTGCTTTCCATCCGTCCTTGATGCGGTTGGCCAGTCGGTCCGGATTATGATGGTGAAACTCATAGTGGCGGCGGCGCGGGCGTTTGCGGAAGAAGGCGGCCCAGATGAAAGCGCCCAGGGTGACGAGGAGCAAGGTGCCGATCAGGATCAGGATGCCCGGATCCCGAGGTATCCAGTCGTCGATTGTCACTCGAATTTCCTGCTCCACGGGGGGAGCGCTGGCAAACAATATTGTATTCATGTGGAATTCTCCTTTCCTGCCGGCGCCGCTCTATCGGGCTCCTCGTCAGTGTCGATGCTGATGTTCAACCGTTGCATCCGGTATCGCAAGGCATGCCGGCTGAGTTTCAATTGTTCGGCGGTTTTGGTCAGGCTGAAATGGTTGCGTTCGAGCATCTCCCCGATCAATTCCCGCTCGAAATTGGCGAGCAGTTCGTCGAGCGACTGGTCTGGGCCCGCTTTGGGCGCCGCGGTTTTGTGCAACTGCGCTTCGAGCTGAAAGTCCGGCAGGCTCGCCGCCTGGATTTCCCCGGCCTTTTCCAGAATCAACGCGCGTTCAATCACGTTTTTAAGCTCGCGCACATTGCCCGGCCACTGGTGCAACAACAGCTTCTGTTGCGCCAGGCGCGAAAGGGTTTTAACCTGCCTGTTCATCCCGGCGCCGAAATATCTCAGGAAATGCTCGGCCAACAAAATCACGTCTTCACCGCGTTCTCTCACGGGAGGCAATCGAAACTGCACCACGTTGAGGCGATGGAACAGATCTTCGCGGAATTGCCCTTCGCGGATGGACTGGATGATGTCCCGGTTCGTCGCCGCAAGGAGCCGGACGTTGACGCGCAGCTCCTGGGTGCCTCCCACGCGCGTGAAGCTGCCGTCCTCCAAAAAACGCAGCAACTTGGCCTGCAGCGGCCGGCTCATGTCCGCAATCTCGTCGAGGAAGATCGTTCCGCCATCCGCCTCTTCCACCCGGCCCGCCTTCTGCCGGAGCGCGCCGGTAAAGGCGCCTCTCTCATGGCCGAACAATTCGCTTTCCAGAAGGGTGTCGGGAATGGCGGCGCAGTTGATGCGCACATAACTGCCCGAGTGTCGCGCGCTCAGGGTGTGCAGCGCGCCCGCCACCAGCTCCTTCCCCGTTCCGCTTTCACCCAGGATCAGCACCCGGGCGTCGGTGGGAGCGACGGTTTGAATCAACTGGCGCAGCTCACGCATCCGGGGCGATTCGCCCACGATGTCTTCGAGCCGGGCGGCCTCGCCCGTCCGCGCACGCAAGCTGGCGTTTTCCTTCAGCAGGCGGTAGCGTTCGGCGCAGCGGCCGATGGCATGGAGCAACTCCTCGGGCGCAAACGGCTTGGGCAGATAGTCCATGGCTCCCGCCTTGATGGCCTCCACGGCCAGCTTGGGCGTGGCGTAGGCGGTGATCATCAGCACGGGCAGATCGCTCCGTGAAAGGCGCGCCTTGGCCAGAAACTCGTAGCCGCTCATTCCCCCCAGGCGCGCGTCGGTGATCACCATGAAGAACTCTTCCTGCGCCAGGCGGGCCAAAGCGGCTTCGGCCGACTCGACCGCCTCCACGGAATAGCCCTCGTCACCCAGCACGGTCATCAGTGACGCGCGCATGTTCTTCTCGTCATCCACGACGAGGACGGGTGGCAACGCGATGCTCATGGAGAACGAACCGAGTGACGCAATGACCGTGTGATGGAGTGATGCCATGCTCCATTGCTCCAATACCCCGATACCGCGCTGACTTTCCCTGAAGTTCTCATGTTGACTTTGCCGGGCGGATGACCGCCTTTCCCGGCAATATTAAAGTGAACCGGGCGCCCTTTCCAAGCTCGGATTCCGCCCGCGCCGTCCCCGCATACAGCTCGACGTTGTGCCGGACGATGGCCAGGCCCAGTCCGGTGCCCGTCTCTTTGGTCGTATAGTAGGGCTCGAAGATGCGGTCCAGTTTCTCCGGCGGGATGCCGGGGCCGTTGTCAGCAATGATCAGTTCGACCGAGTGATCCGGCCGGCCTCGCACCGTGACCGTGACCCGGCCGCTGCCATGGAGCGCTTCCCGGGCATTCTGCAACAAATTCAGGAGTATTTCCGACAAATGCCGCCGTTGCATCAACAGCGGCGGCAGGGGAGATTCGTAATCCCGCACGACCTGGATGCCATAGCCTGCCGCCGCCGGGAAAACCTTTTCGATGGCCGAGTCCACCTCCTCCGTCACGTTCAGTTTCTCCACGTGGCCCTCGCTCAACTGGGCGTAACCCATGATTTGCGTGACGATCCGGTCAGACCGTTCCACTTCCTCCTGGATGATTGCAATGTGTTTGGCCACATCGTTCCTGCCCTCTTTCAGCGCGCGTTGCATGGAAAAGGCGACGGTGTTGATGATCGCCAGCGGATTCTTGATCTGGTGGGCGAATTCGGCCGCCAGCCGCCCCGCCGAACGCAACTGGCGCTCCCGGAGTTCGAACTCCTGGGCCTCTTCCATGGCCGCCCGCTGCCGTTCCACCAGCGCCTGAACCCCGTAGCAGCAGGCGGTCAGCAACCACAAGACAAACAGCCGCAGCAGAAACGACTCGGTCGCAACCTGCTCCGGTTCGAACAACAGCGCCCCCGAATCGTCCCAGCGGATGCGTCTGCGGGGTCTTTTCATGAAATCCGGGCTCAGGTTGGTTTTGTTGGTCGGCTCGACCGACGGGTGCGTGACCGGCAGTTGGACGGGCCCGCGGGGTGTGCTGCGGCCCGGACTGAACTGCAGGTTGATGAATTGCGTCTCTTCGATCTGCGTGTTCAGGAAACCGGCTCCGAGATAAAAAGCGCTCAACAGGACGTTCAATACGATTTGCGGCGTCGCCAGGGGAATGCTCAGAGCGTTGAGCACAATCAGACCGGGAAACACCCAGAAGGCGGTGCTCTCAAACCCACCGGTGATCAAAGTCAGTCCCGCGACAAACAGGCCGTCCAGCAGCCCCAGGGTGAACACCAGCCATTGGAACAGACCGGGCGGGAACCGGCGCCAGAGCAACAACACAACCGTGGCGACCGCGTTGCACAGGATGTAAACGATGAAATACTGCTGCAGGGTTTCCAGCACGACTTCGCGCGTGGTCGTCACCGCGGGCAGCCAGCCGGAGCAAAACAGAAAATAAATGACCAGACCGATCACCCCGGCTTTGGCCGGCAAAACGATATGCAACTGCATGGCCACGATCCGCCTTGCCTGCGGACCATGTTCCGGCCGCATCGCCGCCAGCAATTGGGCCAGCCCTTTCTTCCAATGCCACTCGATGAATTTCATGGGCAACCGCCGCGGCCTGCGCCGCGTCTATCCACTCAAACGCTCTGCGTCGCCTCGGGAAGGAGGCGCTTTATCGCTTCCCCGGTGCATCCTCTAATCGCGACGCCGACGAAGCCGCGCCCTCCAGGATTTCGCGGTTTCAACGAACTGCGGGAACGCTCCACGCCCTCAAGCCAACAGTTCCAACACCCGTTGCGTGACTTTGTCCACCGGCCACAATCGGCCCAGCCCCTCGTAACCGCAAGAAAGCAACCCCTCCTCCGGGCCGATGAATTCGACACCCCGGCCCCGGAGTTCCGCGACGTTCTTCTGCGTGGCCGGGTGCAGCCACATTTTGCCGTTCATCGCGGGCGCAATCAGGATTTTCACCCGCGGATTCAGCGCCAGCGCGATGCACGTCAGCGCATCGTCGGCGATGCCATGCGCCAGCTTCGCGATCGTGTTCGCCGTCGCCGGCGCAACCAGAAGCAGGTCCGCCTCATCGGCCAGTTCGATGTGCGCCGGCTTCCAACCCTCTTCTTCGGCGTACAAATCCGTCACGACCGGGTGGCGTGAAAGCGCTTTGAACGGCAACGCGGTGATAAAACGTTGGGCATCCGCCGTCATCACCACGTGCACCGCGTGGCCTTGCTTGGTCAATTGACTGGCCAGATCCGCCGCTTTGTGAGCCGCGATGGATCCGGTCACACCCAGTATGATGTTTTTGCTGTTGCTCATGTCCAAAGGCGTTGCTTGGCCAAATCGCTAAAACGTCACGACGGCCGGCGATGGAGCCGATTCCGCCGAGGTAACGATGTAACGTTTCAACGGCGCAACAAAAGTCAAAATTCCGGCGGCACAGCCCGCGCCGCGCGCAGCTTCTCGGCCTCGACAATCGCCAGCATCCGCCGCAGGTCTTCCTGGATGCTGGCGCTCACCAGCAGGTAGTCAAAATGCTTCCACTGGGCGATCTCCTGTCGCGCCACGCCCAGCCGTTTGCGGATCACGGCCGCGGCATCCGTCCCGCGCCGGCGCAAACGCTCCTCCAGAGTCGCCACCGAAGGAGGCGTCAGAAAGACGGAAACCAGCGCCCGCCTCAGTTCCGGGTCCTGCCGCGCCCGCGCGCGGATCGTGGCCGCCCCTTGCACGTCGACATTGAGCAGAACATCCTTGCCCCGACGCAACTGCTCGCGCACCTCGGATCTCAGGGTGCCGTAGCTGTGACCGTAAACCGTCGCGTGTTCGAGGAAGTCTCCCGCCCGCACTTTTTTCACAAACGATTTCGAGTCCAGAAAATAATAATCCACACCCTCCCGTTCGCCGGCTCGCGGGCTGCGGGTCGTGCAGGTGATGGCCCGCGTCATGACCGGGCGCGCCGCCAGCAACTGCTGGCACAGGGTCGTCTTGCCGCCGCCGGACGGGGCGGAAATCAGAACCAGCAGAGGAGAGGCCGGAAGACGGAGGTCAGAGGTCGGAGGTCGGAAGACGGAGGTCGGAAGTCGGAATTTTGACCTGGGTCTGGCAGCGTCCGTCTGCCGGCTTCTGTCCTCTGTCCTCTGTCCTCTGGTTTTCACTCGACGTTCTGCGCCTGTTCACGAAATCTTTCCAGCTCGGCTTTGAGGGTGACGACTTCGCGCGAAATCAGGCTGTCATTGGCCTTGGAGCCGATGGTGTTCACCTCCCGGTTCATTTCCTGGGCGAGAAAATCCAACACGCGGCCCACCGGCTCTTTGGACTTCAGGCAATCATCGAATTGCTGGAAATGGCTACGCAGCCGCGTCAGCTCCTCCGTGATGTCCGCGCGATCGGCAAAATAAACCACCTCCTTGAGGAGACGTTCATCGTCTGCCGCCGGCGCTTCCAGCCCCGCGTCCCGGATGCGCTCCACAAGCTGGTCGCGATAACGCCCCGCCACACGGGAGGCGTGCTTCTGGATCTTCGCGGCCGCCTGGCGCATGACCGCCATCCGCTCGAACAAATCCTGTTTCAGATGGCCGCCTTCCCGCGTGCGCATCTTGACGATTGCGACCAGCGCCCGTTTCAGAGCGATCCTCACCGCCGGCCAGAAATTTTCTCCTTCCGCGATCTGTTCGTCGGTCTGGAGAACTCCCGGGGCGCGCACCAGATGATCGAGGGTCACCGGCCCCGGCAATCGGAGCTGTCTGGCCAGGCGATTCAGCTCGCGCGCGTAAGCTTTGGCCAGCGGCACGTTCAGATGCATGCGGGCCGCCAAATTGCCCGCGCTGGTGTGCAGCGAAAGCCGCACCGTAAGCCGGCCGCGCGCGATGTAGCGGTTGATCAGATCGCGAATCGGCGCCTCGAGCATCTCCATCTCCCGCGGCAGGTTCATCGAGATCTCGGTTTGTTTGCGGTTCACCGAGCTGAGCTCGACGGTGATCTTGAATCCGTCCTGCGAACACTCGCCGCGGCCATAACCCGTCATCGACTTCATCGGGCGAGAATATGCGGAAAATCGGGAGAAATGTCGAATGCCGAATTGGGAAAGGGGTCAACCCATAGTTTGGGTCGGTGCGCCAACCGTTTTTTCCTGTGATCGTATCCAGCGATGCAGTTTGCTGTTTGTGCTCTTCGAGGTCCCCATTTTCAGCCTCGCCGCAATCCACTTGATCGGTCTTCTGACACGCTTCGGCCAGCGTTTTCAGGAAATCCTGACGGTCCACATCGTCGAGAAAGATGTCTTCTCGCCGATCCCCTCGGCTCATCACGTGATAGATGGCACCCGGATACTCAACCCTCATCTTCCGTGGCATGACCAAACCATCCAAAGAAACCCCGACCACAGTCAACACCCAAACGGCTATCCGCTCACTCGATCGACCCAAACTATGGGTTGACCCCCTTTCAGTCTGCTTCTTCAATCCTGTGGGACGGCTCTGGGGTGTACGCCATGTTCCCGATATTGAAGCCCGTCGGGATCCAAGGGCACGACGATGCTTTCCTTTCCCTTTTCAATGAAGCTCTTGTGAATCCAGGCTCCATCTGCCTCCAGGTCCAGTGTTTCAAATAAAATTGTTGTCGGGCTGGTGTAAGTCTTGACACGGGTGGTCCGCCAAACTTGCCGTTCGGCGACTGAACCGGACAATGCCGTCTCGAAAAATGCCTTAACGTCCTCAGCCTGCACCGGCTTAAATTGGGGGTCCGTGCTGTATTCGGTAACAGCTTCAGTGATGGCGGCGTCCAGGAGCTTCGGCCAGAGTGCCCGGAAAAGGCTCTTATTATTGTAAACCTCTGCGCTGTTGATTTCACCGTTGATGGCATAGACAAAGCCGATGACATCGGTCCTGCCGTTCAAAATGGTGCTCAGCTTATCCAGGTAGTGATTCTTTACCGCATCCAAATCCTTGTTCTCCAGCGTCAATTGCAGGCTGCTCCCGGAAACCGGGCTTCGGGTGTCAATACTCCTGCCAGCAAGCCGCGACACATTCTCATTTAGCTTGGACTGCTGCTCGGCCACGCCCGACCAGACTTCAGCCTGGCTTAGCCCATAGCGAGCCGCCAACTTCTCTTTCCGGGAACTCAGGGCCTTGGTATTGGCAGAAAAGGCCGCCGCATTTTCCTCACCGCGCCTCGTCCAGCGCCCATGTTCCACACAAAAGGTGGCCAAAGGCACCCTGCCCGAAAGCGGCGGCAAAATGAGGTCGTCTCTGACGGTTCGATCCTGACGGCCCCCTTTGACGATGTCTCCGGCATTGAGGAATACGGTCATTTCTTTGGACAGATTCTCGATACTAAGTTCCTGCACGTCACCCGTTTCCTTTACGACGACGCAGCCCTGCTCCAGGGCTTCGGATAGGGTTGCATAGTGGCGGTGTCCCAGTTGGGTGTTTCCATGAACCAGGAAGATCTGGAGATTGCCGTGGGCAAAAGGTCCGCTAACCGTGCCAACCGCAGCGAGAGCGGGCATCGCCGAGAAGACGGCCAGCAGAATTGAGGTTCGGAGCGAGATGAGTTTCATACTTTGTTCCTATGTGTTCCTGAGACGTTTTCGTGAGGTGCGTCATTAGCAGGCTATTGAAAAACCTATTTTTCGAGAAAATATGAAGGTGATTTTTCCAAAACATGGCTTTTTCACCAGCCTGTTAGCCAGCGCGCCCGTCTGTGTAAACGATCCTCCGAATTGCCCAGAAAGACCGCCAAATGGGGAATCCGCGTGTCCCGAGCAAATTGAGGTGTTCATCTTCATGTCTGTTTGACGGGAATTAGTCAGAAATACTCTCCACCCACAAAAGCAACGAAGTGGCAACTGACAGAAGGCGCTGGCGCTCCGAACCTTTTCCCCCACGCCGGTTTCCCTGGCTATCTTGGAAACCAAAAAATCAGGAATGAAGCTGCAAATTCGCCGCAGCAGATTCAGCTTGGAACCGGCTGGAACGTTTTGATTGTCTTTTTTCATCCCTGCCTTGTGGCAGGGCTACACAGAACGTTCCGGCTCTTTCTGAAATCCTGTGGGATGGCTGTGGGTCAGACCATAGTTTGGGCCGGCCCAAACTTCGGTTTGACCCGTTTTCCGCATGACACCGAGCACTTGTTAAACTCCAATCAACGCGGCGCCGATGACGCCGGCGGAGTCGCCGATCCGATGCTTGACGATGGGAGTGTCCAGCGAATCGCTGAAGACCTGCCGGGCCACTTCCGCGACTCCCTCGGTGTAGAGGGCGTCGAAATTCGAAACACCGCCTCCCAGGACGACCAGGTCCGGATCCAGGACGTCGATGAGGTTGGCCAGGGATCGGCCGAAGTTGCGGAAAAAGATTTTCATGAACTCCACGGCGCGCGGGTCGCCTTGATAATAATCCTTCACAATTTCCCGCAGCGACCGTTTCGCACCGTATCTTTCCGCGTAGCGCGCTTCCAGTCCGCCGCCGCTGATGAAGGTTTCGACGCAGCCGCGCTGGCCGCAGAAGCACGCCGGGCCGTCCGGATCGATCGACATATGGCCCCATTCACCGGCGATGGCCTGCGCGCCGGTCAAGACCTCGCCTTTGTAGACAATGCCGCCGCCGCACCCGGTGCCCATGATCACTCCAAAGACCAGGTCCTTGCCCCGGCCGGCTCCGAGCCGGGCCTCAGCCATGGCAAAACAGTTCGCGTCGTTTTGAATCCGGATTTTCCGGCCGAGCACGCGTTCGAGGTCGGTCTTCAGGGGCTGGCCGTTCATGCAGACGGTGTTGGAGTTTTTCAGAAACCCGGTTCGCGGCGAGATGGCCCCGGGTGTGCCGATGCCGAACGTGCAGGCTTGTCCATGAATGCCGGCGACCAATTCGTCGTGCAGTTCCTTGATGCGGTTCAAAATGTGATCGTAACCCTCCTCCTGCTGGGTCGCAACGCGCCGGCGCAAAAGTTCGCCGCCGTTTTGATCCAGAACAATGCCTTCAATTTTCGTGCCGCCCAGGTCGATGCCGATTCGATGCATGATGTGTCAGGTGCCAGGTGCCAGGTGCGCGATACCTGATACCTGATACGGGATTCAGGAGGCGTGTTCAAGCTCTTGCGTGCGGGGGGAACATTGAGGAAAATAGAAGCATGACACAGACAGAAACGGTGCCGACCATGGTGGCTTCCGTGGAAGAAATGCAGCAGGGATGGCATGATCTCAGGACGCGGGTGGCGCAACTTGAAGCCGAGCGGAACTCCCTGGAAAAAGAAAACAAGGCACTGCGGTTCCTCCTGGAAAAGCTCATTGAGCACCGGCAGAAATCGCACGCCGAACTGGTTCTCCTGCTGACCAGCCTGGTGAGCAAGTTGCCGATCAACGACGTCGGGGTATTGATATCCCGGCTGGTGGAGCACAACGCCCACGTGAGCGAGGTCTGCGCGGCCCTGGCCAAAGGCACGCCGGAGGCGGAGCTGCCCCGACCGCTGCTCCTCCGAGCCCTGGAGCAGGCCAAGCGGGACCTGGTCGCCGCCTTGAAAACGACCGTCGAAGAATTGATCCAGTTGGATACGCCGCTGGAAACCGGGATGCTACGATCGCTGATCGCGCAGCCGGATTTGTTCTTTTCACCCGCGTCGGTTCGTGCCCATCGTTGCTTTGTCAAGGGACAGGTGCCCAAGGAACGGATCGTCCGGGAATTTGGACCGGAAGCGCTGATCTTTTTCAACGACATGACGACCGATCCAAAACGGAATCCGCGCCCGAAACCGGAGGAGATTACCCTGGCCTTCAGAAGTGACTTCGAAGCGATGTTCCCGAAGAGCGCGGCTGTAGCCCCGGACAAACGGCCGGAGTTGCTCGCGTTGCACCGGCGAATTCAGCGAAGCAAAGCGCGCTCGGAACAGGCCGCCGCGCAGAAAAACGCCTTTTTCAGACTCTCGTTCATTCTTGAGCTGCTGCACTATTACGAACATCAGGGCACTGAGTCGCCCGAATTCGCTTTTGCCCAGCGATTGCCCGCCTTGATCGAGCAGTTGGTGCTGCCGGGAGCGCACGATGGCCTGGACGAGAAGTTGATCCTCCAGGCCGAAAGCCTGCTGGTGTTCGTCTTCAGCCCGGACCATCGCGTGATGATCATGAACAACGTGGGCAAGGCCGGGGGAGCTGCGAAGACCCTGAAGTATGTGCTTCGACTCCGCGCCGACAAAGTGCCCGATGAGAATGAAGTCGCGCCCGAGTTCGCCCGGCACCTCATCCTGCAGCCGCCGCAACCGCCGCCGCCGCAAGCCTTGGTCGCCCATTTGCGGCTGATCAAGCCGGAGAGGCAACGGCTGGTCGTGAGGGCCATCATGTCCTCGGACCGGATCCGCAAAGAAGACGCCGAAACGCTGGGCCGAGCCGTCGGCAAGGAACTGGGGTTGACCGGGCTGGAGGCGCCGGCGAAAGTGTTTGAAAGTCTCCCGGTCGAAATGGAGCGGCAGATAGCGTGGGAAAAGATCAAGGACCTTATGACCACGCGGGCTGATCCCACAGTCATCGCCGCCGCCATGCGCGACCGGCTGCGCGCCAAGTACGATGCCGACGAGATCAAACAAAGCTGGATCGCGCTCACCGAAGCCGACCCCATCTCATTGATCCGGGTTTTCTGTCAATTGCCTTATCTTGCCGATGGCCGGACCGATTCGATTGCGCGGGCCGTGATGGAATCCTATGTCAACCGGCTCATGCACGAGAAATACGCGGCGACCTACCACAAAATCATGAACAGCCTCAGGAATATGTTCAAAGCCAATCCGAACAGTCCGACGCTCGTCAATTTCATAGCCCTGGTGAAATGGGTGGATTCAGCGGCAGCCAGCAAGCTCAGCCAGGATATCGGGATGCCGGCAGCGGCGTAGCGTCTGGCGTTCCGTTCGCGGCGCGGATGCCTCCATGCCGGCGCCTGTCCGCGCCGCGTTCGTGAGAGCAGGAATCAAAGATGATGACGACTGAAGGACACTGAAGTGTGAAGCGCAAAGTGCCCCAGAGTGGCTATTGGCTCGTCCTTCGGCTTTCTCACTTCTTGGTTCGAATCAGCTCTTGTTCAATTTCTCTACCGCCGCTTTCATTTCACTCAACTGAACTTCGGCGCTCGGCGAGTCAGTGATGTGGGCGATTTTGCCATCCCGGCCGATCAGGAAACTGACGCGTCGATCCATGTCTTTGCCCGCCATGCGCACTCCATAAGCGTCGGCAATCTTGCCGTCCGTGTCCGCGATCAGCGGGAAATTGAGATCGTGCTTGGCGATGAATTTCCGATGGCTTTCGCCTGAATCGAAACTGACGCCAATCACCTGCACGTTGTCCTTTTTCAAATCCGAGATGCGATCCCGGAAGCCGCAGGCTTCCTTGGTGCAGCCCGGCGTGTCGTCTTTCGGATAGAAATAGAGCAACACGACCGTTTTGCCGATTTCATCGGCCAGCTTCCAGGTCTTGCCGTCCTGCACTTTGCCTTCGACGAGCGGCGCTTGGTCACCCACCTTGGGCATCGTGGAGGTTCCCGCCGGGGAAGAGGAGAGGCTGGCGACGAATGCCAAGGCGGTGACAGCCGTTTGGAACCAGGAGGTCTTCATAAAAAAGCGTTGGTGTTTTGTGGTTTCGCGGTGAATTCAGTTCTTAGATAGCTCAGGAGCGCAGGTGTGTCAAACTGCTTCGGATTGGAGGGCACTGCTCTGTCAGTGCCCTGACCACCCCTCTGAGAGCAACCGGCGCAGCGATCCTGCCGCGGGGAAACCGCCCTCCATCCTCAGGACCGATTTCCCCGCAATTTGATTCCCTGCAAACGCTCGACGAAATCCACGAACCCATCCGCTTGCTTGTGCAGACGCTCGAACAATTCCGGATTTCTCAACTGGCCGTTCTCATCGAGCAAATTGCCAATTCCCGGCAGGAACACACGCTCGGGATAGACGTAGGCGTTGCGGTAACCGAAGATGGCCTGAAGCTGTTCCACCGGGCGCAAGGCGCCCCAAATGCCGGCCGACAGGCCCGTGAAACATACCGGCCGTCGCTCGAAGCTTTCCGGGAACTTCAGCATGTCAATGAAATACTTCAGCGCGCCGGGAACGCTGCCGTTGTATTCCGGCGTGACCACGTGCAGGCCGGAGGCCCGGAGGATGGCGTCGGCAAAAGGTTGAAACGACTTCGGCTTCCGGGCGTACGAGTCGGGCGAGAAAATCTCGGGCGGCAAATGCTCGAGATCAAGCAGGCGCAGCGGCACTTTCAATTCCGCGTAAATCTCCTCCACGTGCCGCGCCACTTTGCGCGTGTTGCTGCCGGGGCGATTGGTGCCGACCAGGAGCGTGATCATATCCGGTGAAAGATACCTGACCGGGATCAAAGCGCGCGCGACGACACGGACATTTCCTGTTTTGACGCGGGAGGGCGCTGGCGCGGGCGCCGGCGCAACTTGTTTTGAAACCACAAGCGCCAGACCATCCACAGCGCTTCCCGGACGATGTGACCCGACATTTTGGAATGCCCATGAAAGCGGTCGGTGAAGATGATGGGCACCTCCACGATCTTCATTCCCTGGCGCCAGACTTTGTGCGTCATTTCGATTTGAAAGCTGTAACCGTTCGATTCGACTTCGTCGAGGTTGATCGCCCGCAGCGCGCAGCGGCGGAAACATTTGTAACCGCCGGTCGGGTCGGTGAACGGCATGCCGGTGATGAGTCGGACGTAAGTCGCCGCGCCTTTGCTGAGCATGAGCCGGCTCAGGGGCCAGTTGATGATGCGAATCCCGTTGATATACCGCGACCCGAGCACAAGGTCGGCGTCCTTGGCGGCCTCGAGGAACGCCGGGATGTCGTCCGGGTTGTGGGAAAAATCACCGTCCATCTCTAAGATGAATTCATAGTCCCGCTCCAGGGCCCATTTGAACCCGGCGATGTAGGCTCGGCCCAGGCCATTTTTCTCCGCGCGATGCAAAACGCGGATGGCAGCATGTTTGCTGGCGAACTCGTCGGCGATTCTGCCGGTGCCATCGGGCGAATTATCGTCCACCACCAGCAGGTCCACCGGCACCGGGAGCGCCAGCAAACGTTGAACCAGCGGCGGGAGATTTTCCCGCTCATTATAAGTTGGCACAATGACGAGCGCTTTATTCATGGACGTGAAGCCTGCAGATAGATACCGGAGAATTCGCCTGAAAACAAGGGAACATTTTGTGTCTGATCCCCCTGATCCCCGATTCTCCCGCCAGCGAAGCGTCGGCCGGCACACATGCAAGAGACCCTGCGCAAAACGCTTCTCCGAGCTCCCCGAATCGACCCCGGCATAGAACCTGGTTTTCCCGCCTCACCGTGATTTGAGCCGGAAGAGCAGCATGGTGCTGCGCTGAACCAGCGGGCTCGACATCGGCCCCCGCCAGAAGCTGCCTCCGTCCTCAGCCACATAGCCCCCAATCAATTCGTAATCTCTGCGCAACATACCGGCCAAATAGACTTGGAATTCCTCGGGCGTGGAGGGCCGGACCAGCCAACTTTTCTGCGATAGAGCGAGAACCACGGCCGCTGGCGGCCGCTGCTGTAAATCGCGAATCGCCTCGAGTTGATAACGCTCCGCCAGTGGCGTGGGCATCATCAATGGGTAAACCAGGACAAACCGGGTGCAACTCCTCCTGCGCGCCTGGTAAAGAATTTCCGGTTCGGATCCCGCCACCAGGACGTAATCATTCGGCGACGTGATTTCAGCGAGCCGCTGCGCAATTGCAGTTGACTGCCGGAATGGGTACATCCGGGCGAGGAATTGTTCTTTTGTGAGCGCCAAGACCGATGCATCAGGAAGACAGATGAGGACCAGGAGGATGGTCACGATCGCTCCCTTGACCCACGCTCGATGAGCCGCAAAACGCATCGAGATCGATGAAACCAGGGCGCTGGCTGCCGCCGTGGTCAATAATGCCCAAAACAGCATGGCCGGGATATAATAATGACCGTCGGGACTGCCGTAAGTTTCGGCAAATGCCAGCACGGTCAGCGCCACCCAGAACCACATTCGCGACGGACTCTTCGGAATCAGCGCGAGCGGCAGCAGAAAAAGAATCCACCAGGCAGACCAGAAGGAATCGAATCGGAACCCCGCCACAGCGAGGGTGAACAGGCCTGACTGGCTGTAGTAATAATTGAACCGCACCACACAATCCCACAGCGACTGGGCGCCATCGGTCGTGAGGAAGAATGCGAGCACAACACCACTGGTCAGAAGGCCCCCGGCGGCGCAGAGCAACCACCGGCGCAGCAGCGCCCCCGGAGACCGTTTGGTTTTCCATTCTTCGTATGACCAGACCACCCCTAAAAAAAGGAGCAGCGGGAGCACAGTGAGTTTGTACAGCAGGGACAGCGCCGCCAGAATGCCGGCGGCCAGCCAATGCCGGCCTTGGCTTTGATTTCGCGCGAACACATAAACTGCGACCACCCCCGCCAAGGGCAGGATCAAAAACATTTCTGTGTTGGCCGTGTACTGCTCGACGCGCGGCAGCAACACCATCGGTGTAACGAACCACATGGCCACCATGCCCGAGCCCGGACCGAATTCACGTCGGGCAATCGCCCCGATCAGGAGAGTGGTCAGTCCTACAAATAATCCCGCGAGGACACGAGGAAACCAGGATGTCTGCGGCGCCACCAACTCGGCCAGAAGATACGTGTAGACAATCATCGGCGGCTTCTGCAGAAAAGCGTGCTGGTAAGGCGCAACCCCTTGCTTCAAAAGCCAGGCTGAGTAGGCATATTCCCCTTCATCCCGGGTCAGAGGTGTATCGTAGCTGTTCCAGCGCAATCCAACAAACAGCAGTGCCAGACCCAAGAACCCGAGATACCCCCACAAAGTCGTTTTGCGCACTCCTGTCCCCGGCATGTTCGAGCGCGGCAAATTCACGCGGCGAAGCCTAGCAATGGCATTTCCCGCATGTCATCACAATTCTCTCCCGCTCGCCACATGCCCGCGGCGCGCCGGCTGAAACTTTGGCAGTGCCCTAATTTGACAGGTAGCAGGGCCGCGCTGCTGCGCGTCCGGCCACGACACAGCACGGCCCTGCCGTTGCATTCATTCGACGGCATTTCAAATCAGGACACTACCGAAACTCTCGTTGCATGTCCCGGCGCCTGGGGCTAGTCTGCGAATCCGATGGTGGCCTCCTGGTTTCTAAATCTGCACGAAGTCAGCTATTGGTTCAGCAGTCCGATCTGGCTGGCGTTGGCCGCGTTCCAAATCTGGATGTTCATCGACGCGGTGCGCAAAGGCGAATGGATTTGGGCCGTTTTCATCTGGCTTTTCCCGGGTCTGAACGCGTTGCTTTACTACTTCCTGGTTTATCGCGCCGCGCCCTCCGCCACCCGCGGTTTCGAATTGCCCGGCGCGCACGACCGCCGCCGCATCCGGCAACTCCAGGCGCAAATCCACCACCTCGACAAACCCCATCATCACTCGCAACTGGGCGACATTTACTTCCAGCAAGGCAAATTGGAGAAGGCCGAAGCCAGTTATCGGGCCGCGCTGGAGCGCGACCCGCAGGACATCGACACGCGGGCTCACCTCGGCCAATGCCTGCTCCGCCAAAAACGGGCGGCCGACGCGCGCCCACTGCTGGAAGGCGTCATTGCCGAAAATCCGAAACACGATTACGGCTATACGATGATGGCGCTGGCGGAAACACTCACCGCCCTGGGCAAAACCGACGCCGCGCTGCACTTGTGGAAAGAGGTGACGGAAAATCACGCGTACGCGCGCGCCAAGGTTCAACTCGCCGAACTTTATCTTGCCGACAACCAGCCGGAACTCGCCCGCGCCGAGTTGCGCGACGTCATTACCGAGGACATCTACGCGCCGGCGTTTCAACGCAAGCGCGACCGCGTCTGGGTGCGGCGGGCGAAAGGTTTGATGCGCAAGTTGTAGCGGCCAGGCGGCGCAAAAGGCACAGCGCGGCATAGCTGCAGCCAAAGGCAAACGAATTTCGAAAAACGGAGCAGCGGTGTGCCAGAGTGATGGGCGCTTTTCCCTTTCGCGCGCTCTCGAACTGTTCCATTCTGAAACCATGCCGGGTTTAATCGCCATCGTGGGCCGTCCCAATGTCGGCAAGTCCGCCTTGTTCAACCGCATCGTTGGACGGCGCATTGCCATCGTCCACGATCAACCGGGTGTGACGCGCGACCGCGTCGCCGCCGAAGCCGACTGGAGCGGACGATCCTTCACGCTGGTGGACACGGGGGGCCTCGGCCTCCTGCGCCGGGAGAAGGCAAGCGACGCGATCATCAAAGCCGCCATCGAGCAGGCGAACCTGGCCATCGAAGCAGCGGATGTCATTGTTTTTGTGGTGAACGTGCAGGAGGGCATTGCGCCGCTGGACCGCGAAGTCGCCGAACGGCTGCGCCGCAGCGGCAAACCGGTTTTGGTGGCCGTCAACAAAGTGGATACCAGCCGTGTCGAAGCGGATGCCCTGGAATTCAGCGAGCTTGGTTTTGAGCCGGTTTTTCCCGTCAGCGCCATTCACGGGGAAGGCATCGAAGCGCTGATGAACGAAGCAATGGCTCTCTTGCCGGAGTCGAGCGTCGAGAGTCGAGAGTCGAGTGCCAAGGAAGCGGCGTCTGGTGCTCTCGACCCTCGACGCTCGACCCTCGACTGTCTTAAGCTCGCAATCGTTGGCCGCCCGAACGTGGGCAAGTCTTCCATCATTAACGCGCTCACCCGGTCGGAACGAGTCATTGTCACCCCGATTCCCGGCACCACCCGCGACGCGGTGGATGTTCCTTTCGAGGTGGAGACCGACGGACAGCGCCAGAAATACATTCTGATCGACACCGCGGGGATGCGCAAAACGCGGCGGGTGAACGATTCCATAGAATTCTTCAGCGTCAAACGCGCCGAGGAGTCCATCGCGCGCTGCGATATCGCGATCCTGGTTCTGGACGCGGAGAGCGGTATCCTGGAACAGGACAAAAAAGTCGCCGACAAAATCGTCGAGGAACGCAAAGCCTGCATCGTGGTGGTGAACAAATGGGACCTGGTGGAGGCGGCGGTTCGCCAAGCGCGCGAGGAGGAAATTGAACGCCGCCGGAAAAAGGAAGACAAGCACGATCGCGAAGTGATGACCACGCTGGCGGAGTTTGGCGAGTGGGTGCAGGAACACTTGTTCTTCCTGGATTACGCGCCGGTGATTTTCACTTCGGCACAATCCGGCTTTCACCTCGACCGATTGTTGGAAGCGGTGAGGTACGTGGCCGCGCAGTTGCAGCAGAAGATTCCGACCGCCATCCTGAATCGGACGCTTCGGGATGCCGTCGAGCGCCGCCAGCCGGTCAGTTCGCGCGGGCACCGTTTAAAGTTCTTTTATGCGACGCAGGTCCGGCAGGCGCCCCCCACGTTCCTGTTGTTTGTGAACCGCGACGAACTCTTTTCCGAGCAATACAAGAAATACCTCGCCGATCAGTTGCGCCGCGCGTTCGGTTATGAGGGCTGTCCGCTGGTGCTGGCGCCCAGGCCGCGTCCGCAGACCATCGAGCCGGTGCGGAAGTTCCGAAAGGCTCGGCAACGGAAGCCCGCAAACCCGGCACGGCGTTGGTCGAATCGGAAACACCCGGGCGGCGATTCGCTTTGAGAATTGAGGCCCTTGCCGCAAACTCACCGGCGTTGCCTCAGCAGGGAGAACTTATGCGCACGCCACTTATTCTCCGCTGCGAATAACCTCTGAAAAGCGGCGCTTTTTCGGAAGGATTGCGGGAGTTCGGCAAGGCGAACAACCGTTGGGTAATATTTTTTCAGATTTTGCTTGTTACCCCAATCGGTAGTGGATAGGCTTTCTATGTTCCCCTACTAATTGGGGTCAGAAGCCTCGGTGTCGAGGCCGGAGTTTAGTGAGAAATTCACGAGATTTTGATCAACAGAACCGGTTGTCTCCATTGAGGTTTGGTCAACGGAACAACCGGCTGATTCTGAGAGGAAACAATGCTTGACGCCCGAGAAGAAGTTATGTCTGCCGCACCTCAACAGCATCGCCGCCGCTCAAGGTCGGTTGCCGGCGGCCGCCATTCGAAGAATGGCAATGCCGGTCCGCACCGGACGCTGCGCGTGCCGCGCGTGTTTAGCGATCTGAAAGTTAAACCGTTCGATCAAATCGAATGGGAACGGCGCGTCGCCGAAATCACCGACGAGGCGGGCAAAGTTATTTTCAAGCAGGAAAACGTCGAGGTGCCCAAATCCTGGTCGTTGCTGGCGACGAAGGTTGTGGTTTCGAAATACTTTTACGGCGAACAAAACACGTCCGAGCGCGAGGTGTCGGTGCGCCAGCTCGTTCATCGCATCTGCCGGACGATCACGGATTGGGGGGTAAAGGACGGGTATTTCAGCAAAGCCGATGGAGAAGTGTACTACGACGAGTTGGCCTGGTTGTGCCTGAACCAGCACGGCGCGTTCAACTCGCCGGTGTGGTTCAACGTCGGCCTGTATCATCAGTACGGCGTCGGCGCGAACTCCGGGCGCGGCAACTGGTTTTACAGCCGCCGGACTCACGCCGCCGAGCGGGCCACCACGCAGTATGAATACCCGCAGTGCAGCGCCTGCTTCATCCAGTCGGTGGAGGACAACATGGAAAGCATCATGCGGCTGGCGCGCAGCGAGGCGATGCTCTTCAAGTTCGGCTCCGGCACCGGCACGGACCTCACGCCGATCCGTTCGGCCAAGGAGAAACTGAGCGGCGGCGGGAGTCCGAGCGGGCCGTTGTCGTTCCTGAAGGTTTACGACCAGGTGGCCAACGTCGTGAAAAGCGGCGGCAAAACCCGCCGGGCGGCCAAGATGAACACGCTGCGCGATTTCCACGGCGACATCGAGGAATTCATCGACGCCAAACAGAAGGAAGAGAAGAAAGCCTGGGCGCTGATCGAGCAGGGTTACGACGGTTCGTATAACGGGGACGCCTACGGCAGCGTCATGTATCAGAATGAGAACCTGTCCGTGCGCGCGAGCGACGAGTTCATGCGGGCAGCGCTGGAGGGCAAGGAATGGTGCACGCGCGCGGTGACCACCGGCAAGCCCCTCCAGAGGAAGGACGCGAGCGTGTTGTTGAACAAAATCGCCGAAGGCACGTGGATTTGCGGCGACCCGGGTCTGCAGTACGACGGCGCGATCCAGAAGTGGCACACCTGCAAAGGCACCGAGCCGATTCATTCCACCAACCCCTGCTCCGAATATGTCTTCATCAACAATACCGCCTGCAATCTCGCGTCGTTGAACCTGATGAAGTTCAAACGCGAGGACGGCCGGTTCGACGCCCAGCGTTTCAAAGCGGCCGTGCGCATTTTCATCACTGCGCAGGAAATCATCGTGGACAACGCGAGTTATCCGACCAAAGACATCGCCGAAAACTCGCACATTTTCCGCACGCTCGGCCTGGGTTACGCGAACCTGGGCTCCCTCATCATGAGTTACGGGTTGCCGTACGACTCCGACGAGGGCCGCGCGCTGGCGGGCGCCATCACGGCGATCATGACCGGCCACGCCTATGAGCAAAGCGCGGAAATCGCCGCCGCCATGGGCGCCTTCCCCGGCTATCGCGATGCCCGCTGCGCGCACGTTTCCACCCCCCTCGCAAAAGACAATGTCGAATCCATGCTGGGGGTCATCCGGCTTCACCGCGACGCGGTGGAACGGATTCAGCCGAGCCATGAATTCAATTATCTGAAAGAGGAAGCCCGGAATTGCTGGGACCGCGCCCTGGAACTCGGCCGCAGGGTCGGCTATCGCAACGCGCAAGTCACGGTGCTTGCCCCGACCGGCACGATTGCGTTTCTCATGGACTGCGACACGACCGGCGTGGAGCCGGACATCGCGCTGGTGAAATACAAGCTGCTGGCGGGCGGCGGCATGTTGAAGATCGTAAACCGCACCGTGCCGCAAGCGCTCCAGCGCCTCGGCTACGCCCCAAAGGAAATTGAACGCATCGTCGCGCACATCGAAAAGCACGACACGATCGAAGACGTGCAAGAGGGGAGCGCGCCCGCCGCCGGCGCGGCGGAAGGGGCCGCGCCGCCCGTGGTTCGCTCCGGTCTCAAACCCGAGCACCTGCCGGTCTTCGACTGCGCGTTCAAACCTTACCGGGGCCGGCGCAGCATCCATTGCCTGGCACATTTGAAAATGATGGCCGCCGCGCAACCTTTTATCAGCGGCGCCATTTCCAAGACGGTCAATATGCCCAAGGAAAGCAAGGTTGGCGACATCCGCGACGCTTACGTGCAGGCCTGGCAGATGGGCTTGAAATGTGTGGCCATTTATCGCGACGGCTCCAAGCGCTCGCAGCCGCTCAATACGAAGAAAACCAGCGAGGGCGGGGACAAAAATGCGGCTCCGGACGCCGGCTCACTCGAAGCGCGCCTGAGGGAACTCGAGGCCGAAGTCGCCAGATTGCGCGAGGAAGCGGGCCAGCCGGTGCGGCGCCGGCTTTTGGACACGCGCACGGCGATCACGCACAAATTCGATATCGCGGGCCATGAAGGCTATCTCACGGTCGGTTTGTTCGAAGACAGCCATCCCGGCGAACTGTTCATCACGATGGCCAAGGAAGGTTCGACCATCGGCGGATTGATGGACAGCATTGGGACGCTGACCAGCCTGGCTTTGCAATATGGCGTGCCGCTGGAAGCGCTGGTCAAAAAATTCGCTCATCAGCGCTTCGAGCCTTCGGGGTTCACGAAGAACCCGGAAATCCGCAATGCCTCTTCGATCACCGACTATGTCTTTCGCTGGCTGGCGCTCCAATTCATTCCCGGTTATCGCGAGGCGAATGCGGCTAGTCGCAACCAGCCGGAGCTCGCGATTCCAGGGTTGCTGGAGGAGGTAAAAAAAAAGGTAAACCGGCCGGTGCCTGAGCTGCAGATTGCGGAGGACGCCGACGTGCTGGACATCAAGTCCGGCAATGGCGAGGGCCATAAGCAGAGCGCTGCTGTCGCGGACGAACGGGTGGTGAGAAGCCTGAACGACGCGGTTGCGCATTTCCAGGAGGACGCGCCCACCTGCCCGAACTGCGGCCACGTGGCGGTCCGGAACGGGGCGTGTTTTAAATGCCTCAATTGCGGTGAAAGCCTGGGGTGTTCGTAGTGACTTTTGCCACCGCTGCCCGCATCGATAGCCGGAAGGTGCTGATCCCGCACCCGTGGCGGCACAAGCAGGTTGGGCCTCTTTGAATTTTTCTGCCCGTACCGCCGTGGCGCGCGGCCCATGACCGCCCAGACCGCGCCATCGATTCATTCGACTGGCGGCGACGGTCCGCAGCCCGTCCTGCGGCTTGTTTCATTTCGTGCGCCTGTTATCTTGCGCGTGCATGAATACCATTCCGCAGAACACCTTTATCAAGGAAGACCCCTGGCGCATCTTTCGCATCATGGCGGAGTTCGTGGACTCTTTTGAAACCATGTCGCAGATCGGCCCGGCGGTTTCCGTGTTCGGATCGGCCCGGATGCGGCGCGCCGACCCTTATTACCGGGCCACCATGGAACTGGCCCATGACCTGGCCAGGCACGGCCTGGCGGTCATCACGGGCGGCGGTCCCGGCGTCATGGAGGCGGCCAACAAGGGCGCCGCGATGGCCAGGGGCCGCTCCGTCGGGCTAAACATTCAATTGCCCCACGAACAAAAGCCCAATCGCTACGCGAATGTGCCTCTGCATTTCCATTACTTCTTCGCGCGCAAGGTCTGCTTCGCCAAATACAGCATGGGTTTCGTTTTCATGCCGGGCGGCTTCGGCACCCTCGATGAGTTCGCTGAAATCATGACGCTGATCCAGACCGAACGCATCCCGCAGTTCCCGATGATCCTCTATGGCCGGAAATTCTGGGACGGTTTCATCCGCTGGATGCGGGCGCAGATGCTGGAGAAGCACTCCTATATTGGTTCGGGCGACCTCGATCTTTTCAAGGTCGTGGACAAGCCCGAGGAGGCCGTTGGCGTGATCCTGGACTACGAACGCCGGGTCGGCCCGCCGGAAATCGTGCCCAAGGCGTTCGCGTGAAAAATTCAAAATTCAAAATGAAAAATGGGGAAGCGGCGAATCATAAGCCCCAGGATATACTTGAGCGCAGTTTCCAATTCTCGATCCGCATCGTTCGACAGTGTGAGTGGCTCGACGGACAACGCGGCCTATCGCGGGCGCTGATGCCTCAGATCCTTCGCGCGGGGACAAGTGTGGTTTCGATCATCGAGGAGGAGCAAGCCGGTCAGAGTCGCGCGGATTCTGTCTCCAAGCTGGCCATCGCCTTGAATTGTTTGTGTATCACGTCACTCCCCTGAAGAACGGGCTGACCGTAGCCACGGCGGAAATGCCGCACATGGCCAGCGTGAGTCTCGGCCTGTGGGTCGCCATGGGTTCGCGCTATGAACCCGCGGCGGCGAACGGGATTTGCCATTTTATCGAACACCTGCTCTTCAAGGGGACTCGCCGGCGGTCGGCCCGGGAAATTTCACAGGCCGTGGAAGGCGTTGGCGGTTATCTGAACGCCTTCACCAGCGAGGAAATCACCTGCTTGCATTCCCGGGCGTGCCACGACCGGTTTGACGACCTTCTCGACGTGCTGATGGACATGTTTCTCAACTCAAAGTTCGCTCCGGACGACATCGCCAAGGAGCGCGAGGTCATCAAGGAGGAAGTGGCGATGTACCTGGACCAGCCGCAACAGCACGTGCAGGAGTTGTTGAACGCCACCCTCTGGCCGAACCAGCCGCTGGGCCGGCCCATCACCGGCACCGGTAAAACGCTGGATGCGATCACACGCGCGCATCTGGCGGGCTGGCGCCGCCGTAATTTCGTGGCTGGCAACACTCTGATTGTCGCCGCGGGCAGGCTGAATCACTATCACGTGGTCAAGGCCGTCACGCATTATGCCGGGAGCATCCCAACCGGGGAATGCCCGGGCTTTCCGCGGGCGCGAAACGAGCAACGAGAACCGAGAATCCGCCTCGCCACCAGGAAAACCGGACAAACCCACCTGGCGCTCGGCATCCGCACCTGCCCGCGCCATGACCCGCGCCGGCACGCCCTCCGCCTGCTCAACACCATCCTGGGCGAGAACATGAGTTCGCGCCTGTTTCAAATCATCCGCGAAGACCGAGGCCTGGCCTACTCGATTTACAGCACACCCAGCTTCTTCGATGACACCGGTGACCTCGTTATCTCCGCGGGACTGGACACGGATAACCTCTTCCAAACGCTTCAACTCATCATGCGCGAGTTGCGCCGGCTCAGGGAAACGCCGCCCAGCCCGGCCGAATTGCGCCGGGCCCGCGATTTCGTCATCGGTCAGATCGACCTCGGCTTGGAAAGCGCCGATAACCAGATGAACTGGATCGGTGAGCAATGGCTCGGATATGGCCGGATTTTTGCCCCGGCCGAAATCAAGCGGCAACTGCGCAAAGTGACCGCGGGCGAAATTCGCGCCGCCGCGCGGGATTTTTTAAAGGACGCTAATTTGAATCTGGCTCTGGTGGGCCCTCGCAGATCCGCTCGGGACCTGGCGCGGATGCTCCGAAACTAAGCCCTCTGCATGCAGTTGAATGAACCGCTAAATACGCGAAATACGCGAACACGGTAGCAGACGGCTTGCCGGCTTCTGGAGCATCTGACAAAAGTAATTTACAGACGGGTAGCAACGCGCTGCGCCGCATCCACGGCTGTGCGCAGCGCAGCCCTATCCGATGCGGAATTGTAATATGGCAGCTACTCCAACCACAAATCACTTCTCCAAGGGGCAATCCCAAACATGATCGTCGACATTAGATGGTTGCTTTTCTGCGTGTTTCGCTTATTTCGCGGTTTATCATTTGAATCTTTGCGGCCAAGGTCTGTTGCCCTGACATATGGGAAAAGCTACCCAGTTTGCCGTGCTGCAAAGAGAACCGCCCGGTCCGACCCCGGACCAGTGGAAGCGCGCATTCAAATCGTTCAGCCACCTGACCGATGCGGATGCCGTCCGCTTGGCCGCGGGTGCGCACGGCATATTGATGAAACACTTGAGGCAGGACGCCGCCCGCGCTCTTCAGAGTGCTTTTCAGGCCGAAGGGATTCGAGTGGCAATCGTGGCCGAGAACGATTTGCCAAGACTGCCCGAGGCCCGATCTTTGCGTCGGTTGGAACTGTGGCCTCAGGCCTTGAGCGTTTACGATCCTGTCGGCCGGGCCACCTTGATCCCCTGGCGGCATATCACCCTGGTGGCCGCCGGCGCGGCCCAGCACGTCGTGCTCAACAAAACGCACACGGAGTTCACCCGGCGCCAGCTCGATGCCGTGTCCGGCACGCACTTGAAGAAGACAACGGACGCAGGCCCCCGGATCGAGCCCGATTCGCAGCTCCTGTTGGAATTGATCGTCGGACACGGGGCCAGCCGCCACGAGATCGACGCGAGTCAATTCACCTTCAAGCATGTCATCGATCGTCCCGGAATTGCCACCGAGGAGAAATTCATCTGGCTGGTCCGGGAAATCTGCCGGGAGGCGACTCGAGCCGTCCTGAACAGCGGCGCGCGCAGCCTTCTCGAAGGCCGGATCAGCGTGCCGACTTACACAAACCGGCAGGTATTGACCGACGAAATCGTCTGGCTCCTGTGGTGGAGCCAGCAGCATCCTCGTCCGGACTAACGTCCAAACAAACCGGCGGGGTTTTCCCGTGAGCTGAGGAATTTGCCACCCTGATAAGCTTTCTCCAGGTTCCCGTTGGACCACTTGCATAGACGATACAGCGTCGCGAAGGTGAACTCCGGCGCGGCGGCGCCCTGCCCGCCGATCAGTTCGCTCCCGCGTCGCACATTGTCCACCATCCATGCCGGCAGCGAAAGGTGATACGGATTCCGTCTCACTTCGCCGACATGAAACGTCAGCGCCGTCATGAGATCCGCCAGTTCCTGCAGGCTGACCTCGACCATCAGGTTGGGTGAATCCATCGGTCTCCAGAACTCTGTTTCAACCGCGTAACAGGCAAAGTCAGCCGGCAAACTCCTCAACGCGTCCATCACCAGAAAATGAGTCCCGATATGCGTGCTGTTCCAGTCGTCGGCGTGCGGCAGAAATACCACGCGGGGTCGGTGTTGATTGAGAATGTCAGCGATGACTTTTACCGAGGCGGCCCAGCGCGCCGGGTCCGCGTCGCGGGTTTCAGCCGTCACCCTTTCCAGGCCGTTGGGCGCGGTCTGCAACAGCCCGAAGCCGATGCAGTCGCAGCACGCCTTCAACTCCGCAAGGCGCTCCGCCTGCCGCTCCTGGTCGCTGCCCTGGGTCACCGCGACGTTGACGACGTTCCAGCTTGATTTGCGCAGGAGCCGCAGCGCCAGCCCGCCGACGATCACTTCGTCGTCCGGATGCGGCGAAAAAATCACGACCTTCGGCGCGTCAAGCGCAACCTGCGGCCGGGGGCACCTGGGAAATCTCCCCAGTGGATAGCTTCGGCCCTCGCGGGCAAAACGGGCGTATTCGGTGGCGAGTTGATCGTAAGGGTTCATGCACTTGGAACGGCTCTGACCCGCGGCTGTGGGGCCGGGCGGTCCGCAGGATGGACGCCGGGCTGATTCTGCTGGCATTTCGGGAAATTCATTGCGACATGGCCTGCTAGCGCCCCTGAATTTCAAAGCATGCTGCAAACAAGTCAAGTTTTGCTGCGCTTGCCTGAAATGCTCTGAGCTCTCAGATCGGTTCGAGTGTGGTCTGAGGCTCCGCCTCGTTAGCTGATCTTGGGCAAACTGGCTGCCGCGACCGCTTGGCCGTGCCGTTTCTCCTTCTCGTCCGGCACATGAAATGCAATCCGCCCCGCCAGTTCGGGAAATTCGTCGCGCAACACTTCTGCAGCGCCTTCAACGATGACATCGCCGCCTTTCCCGCTCATGACCCGGCCGAGCACGAGCACCTGATCGAAATCGTAGAACTCCGCATAATGCGCCACAGCGTAGCCGAGATAAGTTCCAATCGTTTGATAAATCTTTCGCGCACGCTCGTCACCCCGGGTCATGAATTCCTGGACGCGCCGGAGCTTTTCCGGCGGGCGCACATTGGCGTCCGGGTGAATGCCAGCGCTCGGGAGCAGTCGGCCAACGGCCTCTTGCGAAAGGTACTGCACGCCCACGCCGTAATCGCCGCTCCATTCGTCTCGCGGCGCGTTCGGGTCGTAGTCCATGGGCGCAAACGCAAGTTCGTTCAGCCAGGAAGTGATGTTGCCGGCGCGGGTGACGTAACCGGCGGCCAGACTGGTGCCGAGCGCAAGCCCCAGCACTGCATTCCTGCCCGAAGCCATCGAGCCGGCCAGCGCGGTCACTTCTCCGTCGTTTACCACTTCGAACGGCACGCCGTTCCAGGCTCGCTGCAATTCGAACAACAGGTTTTTGACTCGCTTTTCAAAATCTGCCGGCGGCACCGATCGAAAGAGGGAGGCGACCTTCACTTGATTGTTCACATACACGCCCGCCGCGCTGCCGCCGATGGCGTCCACCCGCGGCAGATAAGCCGCAGCCTTTTTCAGCGAGTCCATTATTCCGTCGAAGTGATATTGAGGGTCGGGCTGATGCGAAGGATCCCACGCCGTTTCCTCGCTGAAAAGCACCTTGCCATCCTGCACCGCCGCGACCTTCCGGTCGCTGGCACCGAGATCGAACCCGATCCGGCAGCCGTCGAGGTGCCAGCCCAGCGCCCGGGTGCTGGCGCGCTCCGCCGGGATTGCCGCAGCCTCGACGTGAAGGACCTCAATCGGCCTGCCGTAAACGCGCTCGCCGATGAGGAGCGAATCGAACTTGCCGGCGGGGGTTTCGCGAAAATGCTTTTGCAGACGTTCGGCCTGGGATTTGGGCCCGGCCAGGTAAATACGGAAACCGCCGCGCGACCAGAGCAGAAATTTCACAAGCCGCTCCAAATAAACATGATCGCCGCCTGAGGAGGGGCTGGTTTCAGGCAATATTTCTGTCTTGAAATGAAAAACCGAACCGTCGGCCTGCTCGAGTGCGAGTTGAACCGACGCGGGATTGCTCGAAGCCCGTACCTGCCTCCGAAACTCGCGGTTGGCCAGGACGGCCGGACGAAACCGGGAATCGAGAACCGGAACAATCCGCGGGATGACCAGATCAAGACCACGGCCGCTATCCATGCGGGGGATTGTGTTTGCCCACTGAACCGGCGGCAACGGTAATTTTGCCGACGGTCCCTCGCCGAAATCCGATCAGGAACACCCGGCTCGTTAGGCATGTTGACTTAAACAACAAGTATTTGTCACATATGCGTCAAATAACTGTCATTGCTTGGAGAGTTGAATTTTATCATCTTCTCCCGATGCGACCTAAAACCGAAGAGTTCTTGAACTTTCTGCTTTGGTCGGCCGAAAAACTCGCACGGCCAACTTTCCGCAACCTCACAGATTCGTACGAAGCATGGGCTCATCGCAGCGGGTTGCTCCGGAAAGCCACCTCCCTGGAAGGGCAGAACCTGTTGGAACGTGATACCACCTCACCGGACAGCCGGCTGTATCGCCTCACGTGGCAGGGCCGATTGCACGCGTTAGGCGGCCGTGATCCGCAGGCGCGTTGGTCGCGTGAATGGGACGGTCGCTGGCGGCTTGTGTTATTCGACGTGCCCACGGTTCAGAATACGCATCGGAACCGTCTGCGGCGCTACCTCCGGATCAAGGGCTTCGGCTACCTGCAAAAGAGTGTCTGGATTACTCCAGACCCGCTGGAGGAGGAACGGCACGTTCTCACCGACGGCAGGATCGACGTGGAATCGCTCATTTTGCTCGAGGCGCGTCCCTGCGCGGGTGAATCCGACGCTGAAATCGTTGCCGGCGCGTGGGACTTCGAGCGGATCAATCGACGTTACGCGCGGCATATGAAGGTCCTCAATCAACGGCCTGGCGGATTGGTGACGAACGAAGCGGCGGCTGGGGCGTTGCTGCGCTGGGCGACAGCGGAGCGCGGAGCGTGGCTGGACGCCGTGAAGACCGATCCTTTGCTGCCGGAGCGACTATTGCCGTCCGAATACCTGGGACGACTGGCTTGGCGGCGACGGATCGAAGTGCTCCACGGAGCGGGGCGTCAACTTCGGTCGTTCAAGCCCCGATTTATCACGACAGTTCTTTAACACATATGCGTCAATCAACGGTCGTCGTTACAGCAGATATCATGAACGACACTAGGTGGATTTGGAGGCGGTGCCGAACAGCAGGCGCAAGCTGTTCATCACCACGACGACCGTGCTGCCTTCGTGGCCGATCACGCCGATGGTCAGGGGAATGCTGCCGGCCAGCGCGAAGCAAACCAGCATCAGTATCGTGCCCAGGGAAATGGTCTGGTTCTGGCGGATGATCCGGCGCGCGCGCTGGCTCAGCCGGAATGCCGCCAGAAAATTCTCCAGCCGGTCGTGCATCAAGACCACTTCCGCCTGTTCCAGCGCGGCATCGGAGCCGCGCGCTCCCATGGCCACGCCCACGTGCGCGGCGGCCAGGCTGGGCGCGTCGTTGACTCCGTCGCCGACCATCACCACGCGTTTCCCCTGGGCGCCTAGGGCGCGAATGGCGGCGACTTTGTCTTCCGGGTGAAGTTCCGCGCGAATATCGTCCAACGGCAGTTGCGTCCGGAGATGCTCCGCGGCCGCCTTCCGGTCTCCAGTGAGGACCACGGACCTAAGGCCCGCGGCCCGCATTTCTTCCAAGACGGATTTGGACTGCGGCCGGATGTTGTCGCGCAACAGGACGCGGCCCAGCAGAGCGTCGGTGCTGACCCAGACTTCCGAGACGCCGGGTTCGGTGTGCAGGACGTGCCGGAGAATTGCGGCGTGGGGTCCCGTTTGCAGCGGGTCGCGGCGGCCCAGATAGACTTCCTTGCCGTTATGGGTGGCGCGCAAGCCTTGTCCAGTGATGGATTCGAAGCGGCTGAATTCGATGGCGGACAATTGTTGTTGTTTGCCGTGGCGGATGATGGCGCGGGCGAGCGGGTGGGTCGAGAGGCGCTCGAGCGAATAAGCCAACCGGGCGATTTCCTGCTCGTTGCCCGGAGGAAAGCTTTCCACGCGTTCCACTTTCAGTTCGCCGGTGGTCAAGGTGCCGGTTTTGTCGAGCGCGACGATTTGGGCGTCGGCCAGCTTTTCGACCGCTGCCCCGCCCCGGAACAGGATGCCGTGCCGTGCGCCCCAGGCGATGGCCGCCAGCACGGCCGAAGGGATTGAGAGAACCAGCGCGCAGGGGGAAGCCACAACGAGCAGCGTCATGGCGCGGTAGAAAGCGCTGGTCTGGGTGGCGGTGACGGCAAAGGGCGACAGCTTGAAACCGAGCCACCAGACAAAGAACATGACGAGCGTCAGTCCGAGGATCGAGTAGGTGTAAATGCTGCTGAACCGGTCGATGAGGCGTTGCGCGGGAGCTTTTTGACGCTGGGCGTTTTCAATGAGCTGGATGATTTTTTGCAGCGCGCTCTCGGCAGCGCGGCGGGTCACCGTCACTTCGACCGCGCCCCAGAGGTTAAGGGTCCCGGCGAGCACGGCGTCGCCCAGGTTCTTTTCCACCGGCGTGGCTTCGCCGGTGAGGTTGGATTCGTCAGTGGCGGTTGCGCCTTTTGCTATCTCCCCGTCCACAGGAAACTGCGAGCCGGGTTTGATGAGCAGCCTGGAGCCGGGCCGGAGTTTTTCGACGGGCACTTCCTGCTCGCGGCCGTGGGTATCGATGAGGGTTGCCGTTTTGGGCGCGGACTTGAAAAGCGAATGAATTTCGCGGCGGGAGCGGTCCATCGCATAGTGCTCCAGGGCGCTGGAGAAGGAAAAGAGAAACAGCAGGATCGCTCCTTCGTTCCACTCGTTCACGGCGGCGGCGCCGGCCGCCACGGCGAGCATCAGAAAATGAACGTCGATGGTTGCCTTGCGCAAACGCGCCCAGAGTTCCTCCGTGGCGAACCAGGCGCCGGCCAGGTAAGCCAACCCGTAAAAAACCAGACCTGCCGGCGCGGGCCTAGCGCCATGCGGCGTCAGGAAGTGGGCCGTCAACCCGAACCCGGCGCAGAGCACGGCGCCGAGCAGTTGCCATTTCCATTCGCCGGGATGCTCCTTGGCTTCGAAGAACTCGACATCGCGTTGAACCACCTTCGGCCACGGAATGTCCCGCCAACGCCAGAATTTCGGCGCGGTGGGGCAGGTGACCCGCGCAATCGTTGTTTTCTCTCCCTCGTGCTGGATCGTAATCCTCTGCCGTTCCTGGGGCGAGAGTGGCGCGTGGCAGGTTTCGCACTGGCCTTCGCCTTCCAGCAACAGGCACTGCTCGCTCAAGCCGGTTTCGTAAGCCTTTTCAATGCGCCCGGACACGCTCTCGGCCAACCGCGGCTCGTCGGTTTTGCCCAGTGTCGCCAGCGAGATGGTCTGCCGCGCGCGATTGATGGTTACTGCCTCCAGAGTCGGCTCGGCGTTCAGCGCGTCCACAACCGACCGCGCCAGACACCTGGCAGTGTCAGGAACGTCGCCGGTTCGAGGCTCGGTCGTATGGCTCATCGGGTGGCTGCGATTTGGTTAACATATACCGAAAACCCGGTCGACGACAAATGATAGTGGGAGACGGAAAACGATTTGGCGACCGGGGATTGACATGTTAGGTTTCTTCAGTCTCAAAGAATGGAATGGGCACCTGAAAGCTATGCATATCACCAAACAGCTCGCGATATTTCTCGACAACCGCCCCGGCATGTTGGCGGCCGTGGTGGACGCGCTTGCCGAAGCCAACATCAACATCTACGCTGTTTCCACAAGCGACACGGTCGATCACACGGTGATCCGGCTCGTCGTGAGCGATTACCGGAAAGCGCTCAACCTGTTTGAGGCGCGGGGCACCCTGGTGGTGGACGACGATGTCCTGGTGGTTGAGGGCAGCAACAAACCGGGGTCTCTGGCCCGGATTGCCCATAAACTTGCCGCGGCAAAAATAAACATCGAGTACGCCTACTGCGCCACGCCACCCGACGCCAGAAAAGGGTTGTTGATCTTGCGCGTCCGGGACGCGAAGAAAGCGCTCAAGGTGTTGAACAGTTGAAAGGGAGCCTGGAAGCTGGAGTAATGGAGTATTGGCGTGTTGTATTCTCGCAATGCTGCATAATTCCATCACACCAGCGCCTCGATACCCCCTTATGAAGCATCCTCTCCTCTACGAAATCAATACCCGCTGCTGGTTGAATCAGCTTTCCAGCCGTCAGGGCGCGCCGGTCACGCTCGCCAACGTGCCGGACTCCGAATTCGCGCGCTGGCAGCGGCTCGGGTTTACCCACATCTGGCTCATGGGCGTCTGGACGACCGGCGCGCGGGCTCGCGCCCAAGCCTTGGCGTTGGACGACCTGCTGCAAGAGTACCAGGACAAATTGCCGCAAGCTGGAAAGATCCGGCTCGACGCTTCGCCTTATGCCATCGGCGAGTATCGGGTTTCACCGGCGCTTGGAGGTGAGCCGGGGCTGCAGGCATTTCGGCGTCAACTGAGTCAATGCGGGCTGAAACTCATTCTGGATTTCGTGCCGAACCATGTCGGTCTCGATCATCCATGGCTGAGCCAACGACCGGATTTATTCGTTCAAGGTTCGGCGGAAATGCCCGGGACGATCGAGCAACAAACAAAAGCCGGGGTCCGTTGGCTGGCGCAGGGGCGAGATCCCAACTTTCCGCCCTGGTCGGACACCGTGCAGCTCGATTATCGCCTCCCGGCCACTCGAGCGGCCATGCAGGAGACCTTGCTGTCGTTTGCCGGCAAGTGCGACGGGGTGCGTTGCGACATGGCGATGCTGGTACTGAATGATGTTTTTGAAAAGACATGGGCGCAGTTTCCACCCGTTGAAACTGGCGGCGGCTTTCGTAAAAAAGCCGCAAATGCCGGCGGCGTTTTGACAACCGCCGCCACACCTGAATCGGTGGGAACCCCGTCCCGCGGTGCTCCCGCCACTGAATTCTGGCAGGAAGCGATTGCCTCGGCCAAACAGGCGCATCCCGGATTTATTTTTATAGCCGAGGCTTACTGGGGTTTGGAACCGCGCTTACATGCGCTCGGTTTCGATTACACGTATGACAAGGAGCTGTACGACGCCTTGGTCGGGCATGATTCCGCCGGCGTGCAGCGACACCTGCTGGCGGCCACGCCGCGTTTGATCGAAGCGGGCGCTCATTTTCTGGAAAATCACGACGAACCGCGCATTGCCTCCATTCTTTCCCTGCCCGAACATTGCGCGGCGGCCTTGTTGATCCTGAGTTTGCCGGGCATGCGATTCCTGCATGACGGCGAGTTGGAGGGCGCGCTGGTGAGAATACCGGTCCAACTCCTGTGCAGCGCGGTCGAGCCGACGCAGCCTGACATTGAGCGCATGTACGAGCAGATGCTCATCGCTTTGCAGAAAACCGCGGTGGGGCAGGGGGAGGCGGTGATTCTGAAACCGCGCGAAGCATGGCCGGGAAATGCGACAGCGCAGAATTTCGTGCTGGTGCAATGGCAGGTCCAGGCGCCGGATTTTGAGCTGGCGGTTGTCAACCTCGCGCCGCAACGCAGCCAATGTTATGCGCCGCTGAGTGTCGGAGACCTTGCCGGCCATGACTGGCTCATGAAGAACCTGCTGGGATCGGAAGAGTACCGGCGTTCCGGCAAGGAGTTGCAGAGTCAGGGCATTTACCTGGATTTGCCGGAGCACGGGGCGCAGTTATTTCATTTTGAGCCGGGGTCTTCAACTTGAGCGGCCAGGTGGTCGGTGGCGCAATCGAGCCTCGCCGGCAAAGTTACCCGGTTGCATTCCAAGGATTTGGGCGGATACTGCATTGGCCAACGTTCGGAAATCAAATGTTGCAGAAGTGGCCGGTTTCGGTAAAAGCTATAGCAATTTGACTAATGGACCGCAGAAGCATATCCATAGCAACGATGAGTAATCGAGGACCAGGGCATGGAGGCGGACGCGAGCCTTTGACGGGCTCGCCGCGCAGACAGGGTTTGTACGATCCGCAGTTCGAGCACGAGGCCTGCGGGGTGGGATTTGTCGTCAATATCAAAGGCGGGAAATCGCATGATATCATTCAGCAGGGTCTCCGGATTCTGCTGAACCTGGATCATCGCGGCGCGTGCGGCTGCGAGGCGAACACTGGTGACGGCGCCGGTATTTTGATGCAGACGCCGCACGTCTTTTTGAAGCGGGCATGCGCTGAAGTGAAAATCAACCTGCCCGCCCCCGGCGAATACGGCGTCGGTCTGGTGTTCCTGCCGTCCCATCCGTTGGAGCGGTACAAGTGCGAAGTGCTTTTTGAAGAGATCGTTGCGACGGAGGGGCTGCAACTGCTGGGTTGGCGGAACGTGCCGACCGAGCATGGCACGCTGGGACACACGGCAGTTGCGTCCGAACCGGTCATCCGCCAGGTGTTCATCGCCCGTGCCCCGCATCTGACCGACGGGCTGGCTTTCGAGCGCAAGCTGTACGTGGTCCGCAAACTGGCGGAGCGGGGCATCCGCGCGGCGGGCATCCGGGGCGGCGACAAGTTTTATATCTGCAGCCTGTCCTGCAGGACACTGATTTACAAAGGGATGTTGATGCCGAAGCAGTTGGAGGAGTATTACCCGGACCTCGCGGATCCCTCCATGAAAACCGCGCTTTGTCTCGTGCATTCTCGCTTCAGCACCAATACGTTTCCCACGTGGGAACGGGCGCATCCCTACCGCTATCTGGCTCACAACGGCGAGATCAACACTCTCCGCGGCAACATCAACTGGATGCGCGCGCGGCAGTCCCTGTTCGAGTCCGAACTGTTCGGGGCTGACCTCAAGAAGCTGCTGCCGGTGATCAATGAAGATGGCAGCGACTCGGCCATGTTCGACAACGCGCTGGAGTTTCTGACGCTGACGGGGCGTCCGCTGCCGCAGGCGGTGATGATGATGATTCCGGAGCCGTGGGAAAACCACGAGGCGATGTCGCCGGAAAAGCGCGCGTTTTACGAGTACCACTCTTGTCTCCAGGAGCCGTGGGACGGCCCGGCGTCCATTGCCTTTACCGACGGCGTGCGCATCGGCGCGGTGCTGGACCGCAACGGGCTGCGTCCCTCGCGTTACTACATCACCAAGGATGAGCGGGTGATCATGGCCAGCGAAGTCGGTGTGCTCGACATTGCGCCCGAGATGATCGTGCAGAAAGGGCGGCTGCAGCCGGGACGCATGTTCCTGATCGATACCGAGCAGGGCCGCATCGTGGCGGACGAGGAACTGAAGAACCATTTTGCCGCCCAGCATCCGTACCAGCTTTGGCTGGATCAGAACCACCTCCTGCTGGAGGAACTGCCCGATCCGCCCCGGGTGCACGGGCCGGATCACGAAACGGTGCTGCAGCGCCAGCAGGCGTTTGGCTACACTTTCGAGGACTTGCGGTTCATCCTGGGTCCCATGGGCAGCGACGGAGTGCAGCCGCTCGGTTCGATGGGCACGGACACGCCGCTGGCCGTGCTCTCGAACAAGCCGCAACTGGTCTACAACTATTTCAAGCAGCTCTTCGCGCAGGTGACGAACCCGCCGATCGACCCGATTCGCGAGGAAAACATCACTTCGACGGAAACCATGGTCGGTTCGGAAGGCAACCTGCTCAAACCGACGCCGGAGAGCTGTCGCATGATCAAACTGCCGCATCCGCTCCTCTCGAACGAGGATCTGGAGAAACTCCGGTATGTGAACCAGTCGGGGTTCAAAGCCGCGACGCTGCCGATTCTTTTCAAGGCCGCGGAAGGCGCCGGGGGAATGAAGCGGGCGCTGGAGGCGCTGTTCGCCGACGCCGATCGTGCCCTGGCCGAGGGCGTGAACATCGTGATTCTCTCGGATCGCGGCGTGAACGCCCGCAACGCGCCCATTCCGGCGATGCTGGCGGCCGCGGGCTTGCATCATCACTTGATTCGCCAGGGCACACGCACCCGCGTCGGCCTGGTGCTTGAGTCAGGCGAACCGCGCGAGGTGCATCATTTCGCCCTGCTCATCGGGTACGGCTGCAGCGCGATCAATCCGTATCTCGCGTTTGAATCGCTCGACGACATGATCCGCGAGGGTCTGCTGCCCAACCTCGACCACAAGACCGCGGTCAAGAATTTCATCAAAGCCTCGGTGAAAGGCGTCGTCAAGACGATGGCCAAGATGGGCATCTCGACGATTCAGAGCTACCGCGGCGCGCAAATTTTTGAGGCCATCGGGCTCAATCATGACGTCGTCGATGAGTATTTCACGTGGACGGCGTCGCGCATCGAGGGCGTCGGGTTGGACGTGTTGGCGGAGGAGGCGCTGGCCTGCCACCGCCGCGCTTTCCCCGATCGCCAGGTCAGCGGAGCGGCGCTCGATCCCGGCGGCCAGTACCAGTGGCGCAGCGACGGCGAGTTCCACCTGTTCAACCCGCAGTCGATTCACAAGCTGCAACTCGCCTGCCGCCTCGGCAGCTACAAGCTGTTTCAGGAATACGCGGAGTTGATCAACAACCAGGCGCAGAACCTCTGCACGCTGCGCGGACTGCTCGAGTTCAATTGGGCGGACAAACCCGTGCCCCTCGAAGAGGTTGAACCGGTCGAAAGCATCGTAAAGCGTTTCAAGACCGGCGCGATGAGCTACGGCTCGATCAGCCAGGAAGCGCACGAAGCGCTCGCCATCGCCATGAACCGCCTGGGGGGCAAGAGCAACACCGGCGAAGGCGGCGAAGACCCGGAACGCTATGTCTGGACCAACGAACAGGGCGACTCGAAGAACAGCGCGATCAAGCAGGTCGCCTCCGGCCGCTTCGGCGTGACGAGCTATTACCTCGTCAACGCGAAGGAGCTTCAGATCAAGATGGCTCAGGGCGCGAAGCCGGGCGAAGGCGGTGAGTTGCCGGGCCGCAAGGTCTATCCGTGGATCGCCAGGACGCGGCACACGACGCCGGGTGTCGGCCTGATTTCGCCGCCGCCGCACCACGACATTTATTCCATCGAAGACCTCGCCCAGTTGGTCCACGACTTGAAGAACGCGAATCGCAGCGCGCGCGTGAGCGTGAAGCTGGTCGCGGAGGTCGGCGTGGGCACCGTCGCCGCCGGCGTCGCCAAGGCCCATGCGGACGTGGTGCTCATCAGCGGTTATGACGGCGGCACGGGCGCTTCGCCGCTTTCATCCATCAAACATTCGGGCATTCCGTGGGAGCTGGGTCTGGCCGAGACGCACCAGACGCTGGTGCTCAACAATCTCCGCAGCCGTATTTACGTCGAGACCGACGGCCAGCTCAAGACGGGCCGCGACGTGGCCATCGCGGCGCTGCTCGGGGCGGAGGAATTCGGGTTTGCGACCGCGCCGCTGGTGGTGCTCGGTTGCCTGATGATGCGCGTGTGCCATTTGAACACCTGCCCGGTGGGTGTGGCGACGCAGGACCCGCAGCTCCGGAAATTATTCACGGGCAACCCGGATCACGTGGTGAATTTCATGCGGTTCATTGCCGGGGAATTGCGCGAGATCATGGCGAAACTCGGCTTCCGCACGGTGAACGAAATGATCGGCCGCACGGACAAACTGGTTCCGTGGAAGGCGATCGATCATTGGAAGGCCAAGGGCCTCGACTTCACGAACATTTTGCATCAACCGGAGGTCGGACCGGAGGTCGGCCGTTACCGGCAGATTGACCAGGATCACGGCATTGAAGAGTCGCTTGACGTGAAGCGGTTGCTGGATATATGCGAGCCGGCCATCGAACGCGGCGAGCGCGTCCATGCCGACCTGCCGATCCGCAACGTCCACCGCGTTGTCGGCACGATTACCGGCAGCGAGATCACCAGGAAATGGGGATCGAACGGGCTGCCGGAGGACACGATCAACCTCAAATTCACGGGCAGCGCGGGCCAGAGCTTTGGCGCATTCGTGCCCCGGGGCATGACGCTCGAACTCGAAGGCGACGCGAACGATTATTTTGGCAAGGGCCTCAGCGGCGGCAAAATCATCGTCTATCCGCCCAAGGAGTCCACATTTGTCGCCGAGGGAAACATCATCATTGGCAACGTGGCATTTTACGGAGCCACGGGCGGGGAGGCGTTCGTGCGCGGCGTGGCGGGCGAGCGTTTCTGTGTGCGCAACAGCGGTGTGAACGCCGTGGTCGAAGCCGTGGGCGATCACGGTTGCGAGTACATGACCGGCGGGCGCGTGGTCATCCTGGGCCGGACCGGCCGCAATTTTGCAGCCGGCATGTCGGGCGGCATCGCTTACGTCCTCGACGAACCCGGCGATTTCTCCCGGCGCGTCAACCTGCAGATGGTCGAGTTGGAGAAACTTGTGGATCCGGACGAAACCGAGGAAGTCTGGAAAATGGTGCAGCGGCATCGGACGTACACCGGGAGCGAGCTCGCGGAGCGCGTGCTGGCGAATTGGAAGAGCCTGGTGCCGAAATTGGTCAAAGTCATCCCCAAGGATTACCAGCGAGTGCTGCAAGCCCTGAAGAAAGTGAAAGGGCAGGGGCTGAGCGGCGACCAGGCGATCATGGCCGCGTTCGAGGAAAACGTCCGCGACGTGGCGCGAGTCGGCGGAGGATGAGTTGAAGGCCGTTCATTTAAACGCAGAGGGCGCAAACCACGCAGAGGAACGCAGAGAAAAACAGAGCAGCAGTCACTTGCGCTGGTCTGGAGCTCTGATGTTATTCACAGCGAAAGGGTACAAGGGTATGCATGAAAATGAGATTTCAAAGCGGATCATCGGAGCGGCAATCGAGGTGCATCGGGAATTAGGATCGGGTTTGATTGAGAAAGTCTATGAAGAGTCTCTTTGCCACGAACTTCACTTGCGCAACATTCTATTCAAACGGCAGCAGCCTGTCCCGATCTGTTACAAGGGGGTGCGTCTCGCTTCGGATTTGCGGCTGGACTTGGTCGTGTACGACAAAGTGATTGTGGATAATAAGGCCAAAGAAGAAATCACAGCGCAGGAGAAAGCGCAATTATTGACCTACTTGCGCCTCTGCAAACTGCGGCTCGGCTTAATCATCAATTTCCATAGTCTGAGATTAACCGATGGAATCGTGCGGGTGGTGAACGGCCTCGACGAATACCAACCGCCTGAACCGGGATCATTTCGCATCTGAGGCATGCGGAGCGTTGGGAAAAGGATTCTCTTGAATCTCGGCGCACCTCTGCGACCTTTGCGCCCTCTGCGTTGGGAGTTGAGGCTAAATGATTACTCAAAAGCATTAGCTGATCGAGAATATGGGTAAACCGACCGGATTTATTGAATATCTGCGCGAACTGCCGAAAGACCGTTCGGCGACGGAGCGCGTGGCAGACTGGAAGGAATTTCATCTTCACATGCCCGAAGCCTCCCTGCGTCAGCAGGGCGCGCGGTGCATGGATTGCGGCACTCCGTTCTGCCACACCGGCACGCTCCTCAGCGGCATGGCCAGCGGCTGCCCGATCCACAACCTCATTCCGGAATGGAACGACCTTGTCTATCGCGGGCTTTGGAAGGAAGCGCTCGAACGCCTGCACAAGACGAACAATTTTCCCGATTTCACCGGCCGCGTCTGCCCGGCGCCGTGCGAAGGCTCGTGTGTGCTCGGCATCAGCGCCCCGCCCGTCACGATCAAGAATATCGAGTGCGCCATCATTGATCACGGCTGGGACAAGGGCTGGGTGACGGCCGAACCGCCGAAGGAGCGCACGGGAAAGAAAGTGGCCGTGGTCGGCTCGGGGCCGGCGGGTCTTTGCGCCGCCGCGCAACTCAACAAGGCCGGCCACGCCATTACCGTTTTCGAGCGCGCGGATCGCCCGGGCGGCTTGCTCATGTACGGCATCCCGAACATGAAGCTCGACAAGGAGCAGGTCGTGTTGCGCCGCATCCAACAGCTTGAAGCCGAGGGCATCAAGTTCGTCTGCAACACCGAAGTGGGCGTGAATTACCCGGCGGACAAACTCCTCCAGGAATTCGACGCGGTGATTCTCGCGACGGGCGCGACCAGGCCGCGCGACCTGCCGATTGAAGGCCGCCACCTCAAGGGCATTCATTTCGCAATGGAATTTCTCGCTGCGAACACGAAGAGCATTCTGGATCGGAAGAAGAACGGCGGTTTCATCTCCGCCGCCGGCAAGGATATCATCGTCATCGGCGGCGGCGACACCGGCACGGACTGTGTCGGCACCTCGGTGCGCCACGGCTGCAAGAGCCTGGTGCAGGTCGAGATTTTGCCGAAGCCGCCGATGGAGCGCGCTGCGGACAATCCATGGCCCGAGTGGCCGAAGGTTTATCGTATGGACTACGGCCAGGAGGAGGCAGCCGCGAAGTTCGGGGCCGATCCGCGCGTTTATCTGACCACCGCCACGAGATTCGAAGGCGCCGCCGCCGGCCACGTGAAGGCTGTGCACACCGTCCAGGTGCAATGGGAGAAGAACGACAAGGGCCAGTTCGTCCCGAAGAACCTGCCCGGCACGGAAAAGGTGTTGCCTGCTCAACTCGTTCTGCTGGCCATGGGTTTCCTGGGCCCGGAGCTACCGCTGCTGGACGCGCTCAAAATCGAACGCGACCTGCGGACGAACGTAAAGGCCGAGTTCGAAAAATACGCGACGAACATCAAAGGGGTGTTTGCCTGCGGGGATTGTCGCCGCGGCCAGAGTCTGGTGGTGTGGGCCTTCAACGAGGGGCGCGGCGCTGCGCGCGAATGCGACCGCTATCTGATGGGTCACACGGATCTGCCGTAAAGAAATCCAACCGCGAAAGAAACGAAAGGTGGGGCGAAGCTCTGACTGGGGCAGCCAAATGGAATCCGGCTTTAACGCAGAGCACGCCGAGGACGCGGAGGAGCGCAGAGATAAATCCTCTGCGAAACTCCGCGTTTCTCCGCGTCCTCTGCGTTTAAACATTTCCGGATTCTATTGGCCGCAAAGAGGCACAAACAGCGCAAAGAATTCGAACCACGAAACATACGAACCACTCGAAATCATTTGCGGCAAAAAGGCACAAAACGCGCAAAGAGTTTTAACCGCGAAAAACGCACAAGAGGTAGGGCGCGTCACTCCGTGCGCGCCGTGTCTTTAATCCGGTAATTGCGCAGATTGGCGCAGATTTTATTCCATTCATTCGATGGCCGCCCTGTACGACCTTGGCGACGAAGGGTTGGCTGCAGCCCAAAATCAACCACCCTCCGGAAACTTCTTGCCATGTAGCCACAATAGGGCTACATTAGTCCCATGAGCAAAACCGCGACCATTCGTGCCCGGGTGGAACCTGGCCTCAAGAGCGAGGTTGAAGACATACTTGACCAGCTGGGGCTGACGGCTTCCGAAGCGGTTCATCTGCTTTACCGGCAGATCAAACTGCAACGCGGCCTGCCTTTCGATGTGCGGATTCCGAACGAACTCACCACCCGCACGCTCCACGCGAGCAAGGCGGGCCGGGGTGTGAAGCGCTTTGGCAGCAAAAAGGAACTCTACGCCGATTTGGGCATGTGAGAAGCTTCAGCCGCACCAGCCAATTCAAGAAAGATGTCAAGCTTGCCGGAAAACGCGGCAAGGATTTGGCCAGACTTAAAGCCGTCCTCGATCTTCTGATTGACGGTGAACCATTGCCGTCGCAATACAAAGACCACCCGCTGCGTGGCGACTTTGCGGGCAGCCGCGACTGTCATGTTGAATCGGACTGGGTTCTGATATACACGCTCACGGAAAACGGCGGTCACGTCCGGTTTGAACGCACGGGCACGCACAGCGATTTGTTTCGATGAACCAACCGGCTCGTCGCCACGACAAAGTTTTCAACCACGAAACACACGAACCACTCGAAAGGTCGGTCCGCAAAAAGGCGCAGGGGGCGCAGGGAATTTAACCACGGAGACACGGAGACACAGAGATTTTCAACCACAGATGGCATCCACTTGTCGCTTGAGTGGAAGACTATTTCCGTGAAGTAATTCCGAGAGGCGAAAATCCGTGACGAAGGCGGAAGTGACGCACCCTACGATTCGCGTTTCGCGGTTGAAGTTTGGGCCTCGCAGAGCTCAGCTCTCCGAAATCCGTGGTTCGGGAATCCTCCTTCGTCCCACGTCGCAGGACTATGGAGGACGGGCATCCGGCTCACACCCGGTGATCTTCGCGGATGATGGTGCGGCAGCCGCCGGACTGGCTCGGACGCCAGTTTTTGGGCGGCTTGATTTTGTTCAATCGATCGAGCTGTCCGATTTCCTTGAGGCGCCGGTAAATCAACTGCCAGGCGCACGGACGGTCGGGGTTGACTTCGCACCGGTCTTCGCGGGAACCGCTGCACGGGCCATTCATCATTTTCTTGGCGCAACGGGTGATCGGGCAGATGCCGCCATACAGGTGAAGCACGCACTCGCCACAGGCCGCGCATTTTTCCGCCCAGACTCCTCTTTCCTCAAGGATCCCGATGAAGGCTGTGTTGAGGCCCGCGTAAACCGGCTTGCTGGTGAAGCGCTCGGCCAGGGCCTGGACCCCGGCGCCGCAGCCGAGTGAAAGAACGGCATCGCTTTTCTTGATCGCTTCAGCGGCCTGTTCGAGGAAGACGTTGTCGCACTGGCGTTCGATGGTCAGTTCTTCGATTTCCAGGGGAAGGCCCTTCAATCTGGCCGCCATGCGCAAGGCCGAGGCGATGATGCTGACTTCGCGCTGTCCGCCGGCAAGGCAAACGGTGACGCAGGTGCCGCAGCCGAGCAGGAGCAGCTTCCGGTGCTTTTCCACTATGGCCAGCAAGTCAGGTATGTTTTTTCTTTGTGCGACGATCATGAGCAGCTCTCTTGTTTCATTGTGCCATTCTGTTTTATCGGGTTCGGGCCGAGTTTGCGGACCGTTTCCACCATGTCGATAATCGTGTCCGCGAATGGCCGCGCCATGGCGGCGGAAATGTTCACCATGCGGAGCCGTTCCTTTTCGAGTCCGATTTCCTCCAACATGTCGCGGGTATAATTGACCCTTCGTTTGGCGCAAAGATTGCCTTCGACGAAATGGCAGCCACCTTCGAGACAACCTGCCACCAGCACGCCGTCCGCCCCGTGTTCAAACGCCTTCATGAAGTATTCGGTTTCCAGCCGGCCGGTGCAGGGAGTGCGGATGATGCGCACATTGGGCGGATACTGGATGCGCATGACCCCTGCCAAATCCGCCGAAGAATAGGCGCAATAGTGGCAGCAAAAGGCCACGATTCTGGGTTGGAAAACTTCGGGTTTCATGGGTTATGCCATTCGCCTGGCGGTGTGTGAACATTGGAGCCGCAGCCATTCAGTTGAACACGACGCTCTCCCTCACCCCAGCCCTCTCCCCAAGGAGAGGGAGAAGCTTCTCCAACGCTGGACAAGGCCGATCGCCCAGCGATTGTTCCCAACGCGGCGACAAGCAGTCCCCTCTCCCGGGGGGGAGGGTCAGGGTGAGGGCGGGCCTCATCACCGACTAAACAGTCACGGCTGAAGCGGGCTGAGGCCCGCGCTCCAGGAGCGCGGCGTTTACGCCGCTTCAACACGACTACGCCGTAGCCTATCGGGAAATTTCTTTTGGCAATCACTCTAGACTTTTTCCAGTAACGTTTTGCCTTGCCGGGATGTTTGCGCGCCTGTTCCTCCGTTCGCGCCGGCGAGCAGTTGCTTGATCATGACCATGAACTGGTCGGTCTCGAAATGATGCAATTGAATGGCGCGTGCCGGACACTCCGCCGCACAGATGCCGCAACCCATGCATTTGGCCGCTTCAATCTGGCCCTTGCCGTCCTTGTTGCAGAAGGGCGCGGAATACGGACAGACCGTGACGCAGGTCATGCACGAGATGCACTTCTGCTGGTCCACATACGAGACCTGGGCGCTGACATCGAGCTGCGTTTTGGAGAGCACTGTCGCCGCCCGAGCGGCGGCGGCCCGCGCCTGCGAGATGTTTTCGTCGATGAACTTCGGTGAATGGGCCAGTCCACAAAGGAAAACGCCTTCGGTGGCGAAATCCACGGGACGCAGTTTCATGTGGGCTTCCACGTAGAAACCGTCGGCGTTCAGCGGCACTTTGAGCATGTCCGAGATGCGCTTGTTGTTTTTCAAATCCACTTCCACGCCCGTGCTGAGCACAACGTTGTCGGCTTCGATCGTGAGCGGTTCGGGGAAGTCGGGACTTTTCAGAGTGACCGTCAGGCCACGGTCATCGGTCACCTGCGGCGGCGCTTCCGGCGTGTAGCGGATGAATACAACCCCCGCCGCGCGCGCCTGCTGGTAGTATTTCTCCCGGAAGCCGTAAGTCCTGACGTCGCGATAAAGCACGTACACGTTTGCAGCAGGATCCTGTTTTTTGACGGCCAATGCGTTTTGGATGGCCATGGAGCAACAGATGCGACTGCAATAAGGATGTTTGTCATTACGCGAGCCGACACACTGGATCATGACGATGTTTTGTCCCTTCGCGGGCCAGGCTTTGTCATGCAACAGTTTTTCCAGTTCGACCTGCGTTAAAACCCGATCGGAACGGCCGTACAAGAACTCGGTTGTTTTGGCCTCTTTTGCGCCGGTGGCGACGATGATGGCCCCGCCCGAAACCTCGAAGTCTTTGCCGCCTTTGGTGAATCTGACGTTGAACTTCCCGATATGACCTTCGATGCGGGTGATTTCGGCTTCCAGGTAAAGTTTGATGTGCGGATGTTTCCGGGCCTGCTCGATGAGGCCGCCGGTGAATTTGGCGAGGTCCTCGTGCTCGAAAGTCCGGTGAATGTCATGAAGGGTTCCGCCCAAACGGCCGGCCTGCTCGACCAGATGCACGTTGAATCCCTGGTTGGCCAGCGCCAACGCGGCGGTCATTCCACTCAACCCTCCGCCGATGACAATACCGGTCTGATCCACCTTCAGGGTTCCAGCCTCCAGAGGCCAAAGCGAGCGCGCCCTGGCCATCGACATTTTCACGAGTTCAACCGCCTTTTCGGTGGCAGACTGCGGCGCCGCCGAGTGCACCCAGGAGCACTGGTCCCGGATGTTCGCCATCTCGAACAGATGCGGGTTCAGGCCCGCTTCACGCAGGGTTTCGCGGAACAAAGGTTCGTGCGTTCGTGGGGTGCAGGAGGCGACCACGATCCGATTGAGCCGATGTTGATGGATCATCTCCTTGATGTTGGACAGGCTCGTATCGGAGCACGTGAACATGGTATGATTCGCCAGAACAACATTTGGCTCGTGCTCGATGCGTTTCACAACCTCCTCGACATCCACGACCGAGCCGATATTCATGCCACAGTGGCAGACAAAGACGCCGAGCCGCGGTTCTTCATCGGCGACATCGTGCTCGATGGGATAAGTCTTTTTGGTGATCAGGGTGTTGCGAGCCGGCGCCAGCAGTTCCATGGCCATCGACGCCGCGGCGCTGGCCTGGGTCACCGTCTCGGGAATGTCTTTGGGTTCCTGCGCCGCTCCGCCGACAAAGACTCCGGGCCGGGAGGTGGTCAGCGGCAGGAGCCGGTCGGCGCTGCAGAAGCCGTACTCGTTGAGTTTGATGCCGAGACGGGAGGCGAGTTCCGCCAAGCCGTTCGGCGGTTCCATTCCCACCGACAATACAATCAGGTCGAAATCCTTCTGCTGAACCTGGCTGTTTTCATCGAGAAAAGAAACGCGAACGTCTTTGCTGCCGGGAACCTGAACAATTCGTGACGGAATGCTCTTGATGTAATGGATGTTTTCCCGCGCCCGGGCGCGCTCATAATACTGGTCGAAATCCTTGCCGTGGGCCCGGATGTCCATGTAGAAAACCGTTGCGTCGAGTCCCTCGACGTGATCGCCGGCGACCAGCGCTTGTTTCGTGGCCATCATGCAGCAAATCGAGGAACAGTATTCGTTGCCGCACGTTGAATCCCGCGAACCGACGCATTGAATCCAGGCAATGCGCCTGGCTTCGCGGCCGTCCGACAAACGGATGACATGACCCTCGAACGGGCCGGCTGCCGACAGCATCCGTTCGAACTGAACGCTGGTAACCACGTTGGAGTAGCGGCCATAACCGAATTCGCCTTTGCGCCGGGCATCAAATTCCTTGAAGCCCGGGGTCAGGAGCACCGATCCCACCTCGAGGGTGACCGTCCGCTCTCTCATCGCGTGGTCGATGGCGTGCTGCTTGCAGGTCTCGACGCACCGATTGCATTCCGAGCACAGGGCGCAATTCAAGCACCGTTCGGCCTCCGCCAGGGCCTGCTCTTCCGTGAGTCCTTGTTCGACCTCGTCGAAGTTTCCCAGCCGGCTTGCCGGCGCCAGTTCCAACGGTTTCGGACGCGACTTTCTCTCGACTTTCTCCAGTGTCGGAAGGAAAGCCTGGGGGATTGGACGGAGGCTTTCCTCGAAACGGCCGGCCAGCAAATCCTTGCCTTTCAAATACCGTTCGATGGATTCGGCCGCCCGTTTGCCGGCGGCCACGGCATCAATCACCGACGCGGGACCCGAGGCGTTGTCGCCCCCCGCAAAAATGCCTGGTGCGGAAGTTTGCCCGGTAACGGGGTCGGTCTTGAAACAGTGGCGTTCGCTTTGAACATTGATGTGTCCCATCAGTTGTTCATCCACCATCTGTCCGATGGCCACGATGACCTGGTCCGTCTCAACCGTGGCGAGGTCGTTTTCGTTGAAGACCGGATTGAAACGCTTCTGGTCGTCAAAAACCCGGGTGCAACGTTTGAGCTCGATGCCGGTGACGGAACCATTGCCCAGAATGCGCCGGGGTCCCCAGCCGTTGCGAATCTTGATGTTCTCCGCGAGGGTCGCCTCGATTTCTTCCTTGTAGGCGGGCATCTCCTGGCGCTGTTCGAGACAGATCATCTCGACGTTCTTCGCGCCCAGCCGCAACGCCGTCCGGGCAACATCCACCGCCACATTGCCGCCGCCGATCACCAGCACCCGCTGTTTCACCGCGGGTTTATTGGCCGAAGCGGCTTCCCTGAGAAACTCGATGCCATGAAGAACTCCGTTGATTTGCTCGCCTTCGATGCGCAGCCTGCGGCTCTTCTGGGCTCCCGTGGAGATGAAGACCGCATCACATTCATTGCGGACTGTCTGCAGGGTAACGTCCTGGCCGATCCTGCAATTATAGACGAACCGGACTCCCTTGCGGCGGATGATTTCGATTTCGTGATCCAACACTTTCTTGGGCAGTCGATACTCGGGAATCCCCCAGCGAAGCATGCCGCCCGCGGCGGGCATGGCTTCATAGACCGTAACCGCAAAACCCGCTTCGGCAAGGTCGCTGGCCGCGGCAAGACCGGCCGGGCCTCCGCCGATCACCGCCACCTTCTTTGCAGCCGGGGCCGGGGTTTTGGCCTCCGGCAGAGCCAGCTTGCCCGCCTCGAGCATTTCCATTTCCTTATCCGACGCGAACCGTTTCAGCAGTCTGATCGCGATAGGATCGTCAGCTTTGCCGCGCATGCATTCGGACTCGCAGGGATGCGTGCACACCCGGCCGCAAATGGCCGAAAGCGGATTTCTCTGTCGAATGAGGTCAACCGCCTTGAGATATTCTTTTTGCTTGATGAGTTGGACGTAGCCCTGGACGTTCACTTTGGCCGGGCACTTCAGCTTGCAGGGTGAGTGGCCGTTCTTGAGAATGCCAAAGATGTTCGGGGTGGCCTGGGCGTAGAGTTTGGCAATGCCCTTTCGGGTCCCGAGACAGCGGTTGAACTCGTCCGGAATGTCCACGGGGCAAACCTGCGTGCATTCGCTGCAGCCGGTGCACTTGTCCTTGTCAACATATCGCGGATGCTGTTTGACCGTCGCCTTGAAATGACCCGGTTGACCCTCCAGATCGATCAGTTCGGCAAGGGTCATGATTTCGATGTTCAGATTTCGGGCGCATTCGACGAGTTTGGGCGAGACAATGCAGGTGGCGCAGTCACCGGTCGGAAAGGTTTTGTCCAAATGCGCCATCATGCCGCCGATGGCGGCATCGCGCTCGACGAGGTAAACCTTGAAGCCGCTGTTGGCCAGATCGAGTGACGCCTGAACGCCGGCGATACCACCGCCTTGCACCAGCACGGCGCCAATTGTTTTGCCGTCGGATTTACTCATGACCAGTTGCTGCAGTTGAGCGGGGAGCGCACGCGCCCTCGCCGACCACAGCAAGGCGTTGACACAGTCTGCTGTTCAGTGATGGCGCGACATCCTCTTCCGACCGGCGAGGGCGCCGGTTGGAACACGCGAGGGCGCGTGTGCTCCCCAATTCCAGTTGCATCGTTACAGATTTATGCGAGTTCATTTACCTTTTTTAAAACGTTCGCGGCTGGAACCATCAGCTTTTTGAACCCGAGTTCGTCGGGGCGAAGGCCGAGACAAAGTCCAAGAAGCTGCGTGATATAAACGATCGGCAGGTGATAGTTCCTGCCGGTCTGCTGGTTGATATCCTGCTGCCGCAAATCAAGATTGACCTGGCACATGGGGCAACTGACCGCGATGCAATCCGCGCCGGCGCGGCACGCCATGTCGAGAATCGAATCCGTGAGCTGGACCACCACATCCGTCCGCGAAAGCGACAAACCTCCGCCGCAACAATCGACCTTGCACGGCCAGTCCAGGCTCTGGCCGCCCATCGCTTTCACCAGCCGGTCGAGCGACGTCGGATTTTCCGGATCGTCGAACTTTAAAATTCCCGGCGGCCGAACCAGCAGACACCCGTAATAACATGCCACCTTCAGGCCATTCAGAGACCGTTTGAGGGCGTTGGTGATGATCTCCAGTCCAACATCCTCCAGGAGCACCTCGATCAGGTGCCGGACCTTGACCGAACCATCATAATCGCGGTCAAGCAGCTCGCGGACACTCTGGCGGATTCCCGAATGCGCCAAGATTTCGTGGTTGGCGACTTTCATGCGGTTGTAGCAGGCGGCGCAATTCACCATCATGTCCAGTTTCATGTCCTGGACCTTGGTTAAAGTGGCGGCCGGCAAGGACACCGCCAGGAGGCGGTCGGTCTGGTGGGCGGCGGTGGCGCCGCAGCAGGTCCATCCCTTGGGTTCAACCAAATCAATGCCCAGGGCCCGGGCGACAGCCAGAGTGGATTGGTGCATGTCGCGGGCCGTGGATTCGGCCGAGCATCCCGGATAGTAGGCGTATCTCATGCTTCGGCGCCTTTGTGTTGTTTTGTTTTCCTGAAAATGCGTCTGACGGTTTTCCGGTCGCCGCCTAGCGGTGGCAGCAACGCGATTTTCCCCTTCTTCACCATGGCAGGGAATTTTTCCGTGTCGTTCATCCATTTGCCCGTGCCGAGCTTGTAAGCGGCGATCATGCCGATTTCGTAAGTGCGTCCGAAGGTTTGGACCGTCTTCAAGAAAGCCCGGTTGAACAGGGGCACATTGCCTTCCTGCCCGGACGCTCCTCGTTCCCGGGCCAGCTTGCGCAAGGCGTCGATCACGGCCGCGACATCGATGCCCATCGGGCAGCGAGCCGAACAGGTCTCGCACGAGACGCATGTCCAGACGAGATCGCTTTCCAGCAATTCATCTCCGGCGCCCAGATGCAGTTGCCGCAAAATCTCCGAAGGCCGGGACCGTGTCAGTTTCGCCACCGGACAGCCGCTGGAACACTTCTTGCACTGGTAACAGACGCTCAAGTCCACGCCGGATATCGCTTCGACAGCGGCCTTCAGGCCGGCGCCTGTGTTCTTTCTTTTGATCGTTATCACCGTGGTTGCCTTTCGTGGTCTTCGCTATTTCGCAGCCACCTCATCAACAAATTCTTCCGTTCCCACTTCGTCTGTTTCCTCCGAGGCAATCGCCTTGATATTGCCGGGAACGACTTTGCGATAGACCCGCGCCGGCTTCAGTGGGCAGCCGTTTACCGTCAACAGTTGCTCGATCGTTATGCCGAAGAGCCGCTGATTCTCTTCCAGGTACGGCAGGATCAGATCCCAGTCTTCATCGGTTAATCTGGCAAACCTGCCGCCGTTCAACTGCTGTTCGACCAGGGTCCTGTCAGGGTCGCGGACAAAAATGGCTCCGCCCGAAGCCAGTGAGAAGAGATTGCTGCCCGGATAAGGCTCGGGCAGCGAAACGATTTGCCCGTCATCATCGAATCTGACCCCGTTTAATACGACGAAACCGCCTCCGTGATGAGGGTCGCCGGCCATGAAAGACTCGGCCAGAAAATCGAGGCACGTGCCGTTAATGACCACCTTGGGCTTGCCTACGGAGTTGATGAGAGGTCTTCCCGCCGCGTTACCCGACACAAAGACAGCGCCGCCCTTGGCTCCATACATGAATGTCTGGCCCACGTCGCCATGGATGACCATCTTCCCCTGTTTAATAATCTGGCCCAACTGGTCCTGGGCGTTTCCGTGCACGGTGATCGTCAGCCCATCAATCCCGGAGCCAAGATAATCACCGCTGCTGCCAAAAACATCGATGGTCACATCGTCCGTTTCCGGGCCCAGGCCGCAGCCGACATATCGCTGGCCAATGCAATTGAAGCTGATGAAATGCCGCCACCCTTTCATGTAGGCGTCAACCAGAAGGGCTGCGTCGCAGTCGTCTCCCTCCGGCGGAAAATGGGCGGCGTCAATCACCAGAGTGGTCTCGTTTTCCTGTGGTCCCCTCAGAGCTTTGCGGGTCTCGAAATTGACGAGGCGGAACGCGCCTTTGAAAGAATCCTTTGAGCCGATGTTGGGGATATCGCCGAGCAACCGGCTCAACTCACTGCGCACGATATGGAGGACATGGCTGCGTTTCTTTGAGCCCGTGGAGTATCGACGGTCGTTGAGCAGGGCAAAGACTTCGATCGCCGCCGCCGTCCTGGAAGGATCCTTCGCCTGATCGGCGATTTGCCGGCACGCCGAGCACAATTCGTTGAACGTCCATTGCGGTATTTGTCCACGCAGCGATTCGTAATTCGCCATGCTGTTGCCGGTGCCAAAGCGCTCGTGGATGGTCGTCTGATTGCCATCCTTGGTTGCGGAGGATGACGTCAGGCCCTTCAAGAAATCGCAGGATTCGGTTCCTTTCGGCATGGCGACCGATTTGCCGAATTTGTCTGCGCACGTGATGCGCACTTTGCCGGTCGCATCCTTTTGGAGATTGAAAATGAACGCTCCGCCGTCATCGTGGCTGCCGCCGCGCGCATTCCAATAGCGGTCGGCCACGGGGCAGATCCGCTTGTCATCGTGTGACAAACTCAAGAGGGTGGCATCGATGGCCTGTTTTTCCGAACAGATCAATCCCACTTGAACTTCGCCATCGCTGAAGGCAAACACCTGGGGTCGAAGCATCGCGGTGTCGGTTATGCCCATCAACTGAAATTGCTTCTTTCGGGGAATGCTGCGGGCGATGATGAAGAACCACGGGCCGTCGGGCGAACCATGCATATGGGTGGCCTGTATGGCCCGATAAATCTTTTGCTTCTCCGCGTCGAGCCGGTCGAAGTCCAGTTCCGTGGTAGGCGCCAGCGCCTCGATGATATACTCGAGCGGATAATGGTAGGTCCGGGTCAGCAGGTCGAACAGCAGGGCGGACACTTCCGTATCGGTGAGAAACTGCGGATAGATGTGCCGCTGCTTGAGATATTCGGTCACGGAATGGTAGTTGGCAAAGTCGCCGTTGTGCACCAGCGCCATATCGATGGCCGCAAAAGGATGGGCTCCGCCGGGATGCCAGACGCGGCCCTTGGTCGGGAAACGCTGGTGGGCGATCCATTCGTGTGCACAAAGCTCCTCGATCCTGTAATACTTCACAATGGCTTCGGCATAACCGACCACCTTGAGGATCATGATGTCCCGGCCATGCGAGAGCACGAAGGCCCTTTTTTCGCCCAGAGACGCGTAGTATTTCTGGTTCAGTCTGAAACTGTTTTGACTGACGAATTCATCTTCAGCCTCGCCGCGGTCGAGCGGTTGCAGATTGTGTTTCGCGATGAAGGCATCCAGCACTTGCGGCTTCACGCGGACGAAGTAACGGCATACGTCCGGCGGCAACACCTCCAGTCCGGGCACGGATTTCCAGTCATCCACTTTATCGAGCTGGCCGGCGGCCGCGACCTCGAAGCACGGTTTGATGAATTGCTCCTCGATTTCCGGCCGCACCGAGGCGTCAATAAACGCCACGTGCAGGAGGTAGTGGGTGTCGAGCACTTCGCGGCTGACGCCGAGCTGCTCCGGGACGAGTCCCACCGCGGCAATGCCTCCGCCCTTGCCGTTCCCGCGATTGTGCATTTGCCGTGAAGGCTCGTAAATGTGCTTGCCCGGCACCGGCTCGCTGCAGCAGAACCCGACCACGCCGCAGCCACCCTCTTCGGCTTCTTTCCTCAGGCGCGAAGCACAGCCAAGGTTTTCAGCCAGTTGTTGTCGTGAACCGGCAAGCCGTTTTATTAATTCACTGTTCATTGTTTTGCCGGCAGGTCGTTGGTGTAATCCAGATGCATCAAAAGGTCGGTGCGTCCGCGCAGTTCGGTCACGCTGCGCATGCCCAGGCGTTGAAGAATGCCGACGAGCACCTTTCGCCAGGCGCTGTAGAGGTTGATCAGCCGCTGGGTGCCCCAGTCAACATCCATTTTCCCGGAAAGGCCGGGGTCGGTGGTGGCGATGCCGCGCGGACAACCTCGTCCGCTCTCACAACGGCTGCACCGCACACATCCCAGCGCAACGAGCTCCGCTGTTCCGATCACGGCTCCGTCCGCGCCCAGAGCGATGGCCTTGGCGATATCGTGGGCCGAGCGTATTCCGCCGCTGGCGATCAGGGTCACCTTGTCGCGGACGCCCTCGGCCGCAAGAAAGTTGTGCACCTTGCCAATGGCATACTCAATGGGCATGGCAATGTTCTTCTTGGCAATGTCCGGCGCCGCGCCGGTTCCGCCGTAGCCTCCGTCAATGTGGACAATATGAGTGCCGGCGGAGTAACTGCCAACGGCCACCATATCGACATCCGTTGGCGTCGATACTTTCGTCGAGATCAAGGCGCGTCGGTTCACGTGTTTGACCCACTCGATATGCTTGGCATGGTCTTCGATCGAATAAACGCTATGGAACGGGAACGGTGAAAACAGCGATATGCCCAGCACCGCCTCGCGCATTCTGGCCACAGCCGGGGTGTTTTTGTCGCCCAACAGGTGGCCGCCCAGACCGGGCTTGGCGCCCTGCGCATACTTGAATTCCACGATCGGCACCCGCTGAATCGTTTCCTCGCGCACGCCGAAAAGGCCCGTTGCAACCTGCGTGATCACATGGTCGTCATACGGCCTCATCCGTTCCATGTATCCGCCCTCGCCCGTGCAGGTAAACGTGTTAAACGCCACCGCCGCCCTGGCCTTCGACAATTGAGTCACGTTGCTGACCGACCCGAAGGACATGCCGCCACCGTACCAGGGAACATCAATTCTGACTTCCGGCCGGCCATCGCCTCGCTTGTTCAGCGGGATGCTGGTATCGATCTGTTTCTCGTCGAGACGCGCCGGAGGCGGGTTGGGGAATTTGAACCTGAGCTTGTCAAAGCCGCCGCCGGAATTGCCGCATTCGTAGTTGTAGTCGTACTCGTCAGGCGGCACATCGCCGGTTTCAGCCATCTTCCACGTCGCCAGGATCAAATCGGCCGTCCAGCGATAATCACCGAGCACCCTGTACATTGGATTTTCCCGGACCTGCAGGGCCCCCTGGGGGCAATGGGCGACGCAATAATGCCCGGTCTGTTCGCAAGACGGCCCGATGCACAGGTGATGGTTGGGCTCGCCGAAATATTTATAGCCCGGATGCCGGACGTGGACCTCATGGGGACAAACTTCCACGCATTTGCCACAGCGTAGGCAATTCAGGCTGCGATGGACGATATACTTGGCGATTTCATTGCGATAACGGGACGGCGCGGGTTGGATAACCCGTTTCACTTCTTCCTGCGGCACGCGTGTCTTCAGCGTTTTCTCAGGCAGAATTTCCTCAATCGCTCTTTCTCTTGCCATAAAGCTTGCCAAAGGTTTCCTCCTCAAGGTTCTCAAAAAACATGGCGCGGCCGACATCGCCTCGCAGGCGCCGGGCCTCGCGCATGCCCATGGCGCCCATCACTTCGATCAACTGGTCGTGCCACGCCGCGATCAAATTCGTCATCCGGCCCACGCCGTATTCAAAATCGACCGTCTCCAGTCCGGCGGGGCAATGCATCCCCGGCGCGCAACTGTCGCACAGGTGACATTCCAGCGCGACGAGCAGCGGGAGGTTGACGGTGACCAGGTCGGCCCCGCAGATCATGCCTTTTGCCACATGCTCCGGCAGCGCGATGCCGCCCCCGGCCATGAGCGTGATTTCATCTCTCGTCCCTTTCTCGATGAGGGTGGTGTGAATGTGCCGGATCATGTCCTTCACAAATCGCGGCTTCTGCGCTCCCAGTTCGTTGCCGTTGGCATCCGCCACGACGTGGATCACCTCGACTTCTTCCAGCCCGGCCAGCTCGAGGGCGCGCCCGATGCCCGTTGCCGTCAACTCAACCCGGATCGAGACAACGATGTCCGGATGCAGCTTTTTGATTTCCTTAATGCGTTCTGTCACTGTGCCGCTGTCGGCGATCTCCACCAGCCGCGTTTTGCGTATGGCCTCTTCCGGCACCGGCGGGCTGTCAGGGCCCAGATAGAACGCAATGTGCTCCAGATTTGCCGGATCAGCAGGCTGATAACGCGAATCCATTATCGCGATCAACCCGGTGTCCGCGGCGGTCTGTTCGATCATGGCGTCAAGCTGAGGCAGCGTGTGCGCGGGCGAACTCAAATCGATGATCAGCGGCATTGGAATCGAGACCAGCGGCGGCAGACTTGCCAAAACCTTGTCTCCGTCCAGACCCAGAAACGGAGGTTTGCGGCCAATATCAACCGAGGTGCTGATATATTCCCGCCCGTGGATGCCGTCGCGCGTCGGGCGGACAATCTCCGACATATCCGTCCACATGGAATCAAAACCACGGCCCGAAAACGGCCCGCGATAACCCGCGCCGGAAACCGGGATTTTCGCGGTCTCCGCCTGCAGCCACGTCGTTTTGATGATGTCGGGTTTCCAGTAACTGTTCCCGAGCTTTTCGTAGGCTGGGTTGATGGACAGGCACAAGATGCCCTTCGTGCAGTCCTGCACGCATGAAAAACAGCCCATGCAATCGAAAAACAGCGCCTCCACAGTGCTGAGATTGCGGATGTACTCCGCCTCCTGCCGGTAGCGGTCATAGACACAGGCTTTCTTGACGCAGTTGTGACACCGGGCGCAGTCTTCCCGCCAATCCACCACGCCATGTTTGCCGATGCGCGGCCGCCGCGGCGGAACCGGGTGCGTCTTAATGTGGTATTTTTCCGGCATAATCTCTCCCGGCACCTACAGTCCGGATGCGGCCAGAATTTCAGGCACCAGCGCCTCCTTGCCGCCCGAAAGAATGTGTATCCCGCGCAAACCATCCATCCCCTTGAGCTGCTTGATCATTTCCACGCAGATGGCCAGTCCCTGTTTCCTGCCGTCATTGCCGGATGCTTTGAGCCGTTCAATGATTTCATCAGGGATGCAGAACTCGGCGTAAGTGTCACGGAGCTTCTGGGCTTCCGCCGCGCTATCCAACGGAAAAACACCGGCCAGGATTGCCGCCTGTTGGGTCAGACCGGCATCGCGGACGGCCTCAAACCATTGGCCGAAGGTGTTGATGTCAAATACCGCGTGCGTCTGGATGAACCTGGCGCCGGCTTGGACCTTTTGCGTGAGCCGGAGCAGGTTGAGTTCCAGCGGTTTCAGGAATGGGTTCGCTACCGCTCCGACCAGCATTGAGAATTGCCCGTCAATCTTTGTCCCGTCGGCCAGGACCCCCTTTTCGGCCATCCGGGTGGTGAGCTCAATGAACTGGGTGGAATCCACGTCAAAAACGTTTGCTGATTCCGGACATGCTGCCAGCGTCTGATGATAGCCGGACAGACAAAGCACATTCCTGATTCCCAGGCTGGCGGCACCCAGCAAGTCGGATTGCAGGGCGATGCGATTTCTGTCGCGGGTGACTATTTGGAGAACCGGTTCGGCGCCGAGTTTGATCGCCACGGCGGATGCCGCGACCGACGACATCGCCACGCCGTGCGGATTATCGGACATGTTGACGACCAGAGGTTTGTTGCCCAACGCGCTCAAGGCCGCTTCCGTTGCCGAGCCGGCCGCCGTTGTGCCCGGCGTATGCTCTGCGGTGACGATGAAATCTTTTGTCTCCAGCTTCTTTGCGAGTTTGCTGTCCACGTTCATGTCACCGTGCTCTCCTGTTCTTTCGCGGCGCCACTTCGGGCGCGTAATTGAGGCAGACCTCTTACCTTCTCGATGAATTGCTTGATTTCGCCAAGGACTTGCCCGACTCCACCTTTCTCACACTCCACAACCGCCATCCGGCCCGCGCCCATGCCAATCTCTTCCAGCAGTGATTCGACAGCCTCGGCCCGTTTGCGCGCCCGCAGATTCCCCTCAAAATGACGGCACTCGTTCTTTTTGCAGGTCACAATCACGACGCCGTCGGCGCCGGTTTCAAATGCTTTGGTCAAATAGGGAACATCCACCTTTCCAGAACAGGGCAAACTGATCGCCTTGACAGTATCCCCCTCCAGACCACGACACAACCCGGCGAACTGATCCGCATCAAGATGGTTTGAGCAATAAAAAACATACGTCTTCAAAGCTCGCTGGTTCATAGAACGGGTTTCTTGAGTCATCTGAGAAATCAATCAGGCGGGCCAGCCCGTTCAAATCTTTCGATGCCGGGATGAAAGCTCATGCGGTTGCCAACTTCCTGGATTCGCAGTTTCGGTACAACGCTTGTTTCACTGTCAGTCGCTCCTGCGTTTGCAACATCGCAGGCGTGTCATTTCAGCAAGGGGCGACCCTTGCAACATCTTCAGTAATACACGCTAATTGGTAACCCTGGCACAGGCTTAACCATTCTTGCCATTTGTTTGCTCTTTTTTGGGGATAAGCGGCATTGGTTGCATGGACCAGACCTGGGTGACAGCGGGGGTCGCAACCGTTTTTTCGACTTTCACCACGGAGACACGGAGACAAACCACCAAATACACGAACCGCACGAAGGACTTCACAGAAGACCCGTTTCCAACCATCAACCCCGTAAAGAGGCGTGGCCGCGTAAAACATTCTACGCGGCCTTACGTCCTCAACGATCAACTATCCACCATATCTCTCCGCGTCTCGGTGGTGAATCTGAAGCAAAGCAAAGGAACCGCGAAATACTCGAAATACGCGAATGGGATTCCGGTTCCCGGTCGCCGTGTTTGTTCGCGTGGTTTGCGTGGTTCGCGGTTGTCCGAGGCAATCTGCGTCGCCTCACCCATGTGACAAACCTTTTGCCCAGGCGAGACTTTTCGCCACGGCCCGTTCTGCGGAGAGCGGATCCCCTCCGGCTTGCGAGGAATGGTTCCCGTCCTATATTGAATGCCTGTGATCGCCCATGGAAAAACGCGCGTCGTCGTCGGCCTGAGCGGCGGCGTGGATTCCTCCGCTGCGGCCGCGCTTTTGCTGGAGCAAGGCTATGACGTGATCGGCGTAACGCTCAAGCTGTGGAAACACGACTGCTTTTCGCCCGACGATGACCTGTTCAAATGCTGCGGCGCACGGGCGGCGGACGACGTACGCGCCGTCTGCAACCATCTCGGTATTCCGTTCCACTTGGTTGACGAAGCGGAGGAATTTCAAAGACAAGTCATCGGTCGTTTTGCCGCCGAATACCGCGCCGGACGCACCCCCAACCCATGCATTCTGTGCAACGAACATCTGAAGTTCGGCACGCTGTTGCAGCGCGCGGACAAGTTCGGCGCGCAATTCGTCGCCACGGGCCATTATGCGCGCCTGGAACGTCGCGAGGACGGCCGGGTGCTGCTCAAGCGCGGACGCGACTTGCGCAAGGATCAAAGCTACTTTTTGTTTTCGCTGCGGCAGAACCAACTGGCCCGCGCGCTGTTTCCCCTGGGCGAGAAAACCAAGGATGATACGCGTGCGGTGGCGCGGCAGTGTCGTTTGAAAACGGCCGACAAGGAAGAGAGCATGGAAATCTGTTTCGTTCCCGACAACGATTACGGGAAATTCCTGCAGCGGGCCGGCCTGGCGCAGAAGCATCGCGGGGAGATCATTGATGTGCACGGCCGCGTGCTCGGACACCACGATGGCATCGAGTTCTACACCATCGGCCAGCGCAAAGGGCTCGGCCTTTCTTCACCCCGGCCACTTTATGTGATCGAACTGGACGCGGCCAACAACCGCGTCATTGTCGGCGATGAATCCGCGCTTGATCGCGACGAGTTTGTAGTGGAGCGCTGCAACTGGATTCCCTTCGATCAGCCGCCGGAGCAACTCGAAGTCACGGTCAAAATTCGTTACAACCATCCCGGCACGCCGGCGACGGTGAAATCGTTGGCGGACGGCGCCGCCCGGGTGAAACTGACCACACAGCAACGCGCGATCACGCCGGGCCAGGCGGCGGTGTTTTACCAGGAAGATCTCGTGGTGGGCGGCGGGTGGATTACCCGCTATTGCAGTGGGTGCATGGGGAACCGGGGAAACATCAGGTGTTGAAGCGACGGCAGGCGGACTGGCAACCGGTGGTTGTGACCCACCGGCGCTTGACTTGGCCGGCATAACCTCTCTCCGAGAGCATCCCATTGAGCGGCTTGCAAGCAGCACGGTTGGCCGGCCAGGTTCCAGGCGCCAAGGCAAACCCTGCCGGGCAACGGCTTCAGGTCCCGGATTGACTTTGCGGACCGCGCGTTTCTTGCCCGGCTTCGGCGGCAACTGCGCGTTCCAATTGCTGCTTCTTGGCTGTTTCCAGAGCGGACCAAAGACCGGAACGGGTGACAAGTCCGATGGGGCGATTCGGATTTTCGGGTGTCACAACCGGCAGGTTGCCGACGTCTTTGGCCGCAAACCGCTTGAGGATCGTGAAGAGGTCCTCGTCCGGATAAGCCGCGCGCCAATCGTGCGACATGATTTCCTTTACGACGGTGCTTTGTCGTCGTTCTTCCGGCACCCGGTAAATCGACAGGAGCGTAATACGGCCGCACAACCTGTTCTGCTCCACCACCGGCAGGCTCGCCAGGCCGTAATCCCCCATCAGATTCATGGCATCGCTCACGGAGGCATCGACCGCGACGCACACGGGCAGATGAATCATCACGTCGGCGGTCTTGACGCGACGAAGCGCGATCGGTTCAAATTCGTCGGCATGGAAAGGCGAATCGAGCCGGCTTTCGACCTGGGCCGGGAAAATGGTTTTCTTGCCCGACAAAATATAAGCGGTCACGACGGCGAACATGGCGGGCGCCAACAAGCCGTAGCCGCCAGTCATCTCGGAAATCATGATGATGGTGGAAATCGGCGCCTTGGCCGCCGCGGCAAAAAACGCCATCATACCGACAATGGCAAAGTTGCCCGGATGTGGTTCCACGGAGGGGAAGACGTAGTCCATCGCGTACCCAAACGCCCCGCCAAACATTCCCCCGGTCACCACACAAGGCCCGAATACGCCGCCCGAATTACCCGACCCCAATGTCAAGGACGCACCAAGGATTTCGGCGAACGCGGCCGCGAGCAACAGCAGCGGAGGAAGCAGTCTGGGATCGGGCGTAACTGCAAATTGCACCCAACCGTAGCCGGTGCCGAGGACTGACGGAACCAGGCATCCAATCAAGCCCGCGCCCAAACCGCCGATGGTGGTGGCAAGCCAAAGGGGATAACGCTTGAAGAATTGCTCGGCGCGGGCGTGAACGGCGATCAAAAGCCGCGCCAGCAGTCCGCAACCGACTCCCAGCAGCGCAAAAAGGACCAGTGACACGGGATGCTCGAATTGCACCGCTGCGGCAGGCAGATTGAAGATCGGCTGAAAACCCACCGCGGCTCCTACGATGGTATAGCTGATGACCGAAGCGATCAGAGCGGGCACCAGGGCCTCAACCTCAAAGTCCTCGCTGTAAAAAATCTCTGCCGCGATGATGGCCCCGGCCAGCGGCGCCTTGAAGATGGCGGCGATGCCCGCGCCCAGCCCCGCGGCGAGAGCAAAGTTGCGTTCGCGCGCCGTCAGCTTGAGGGCGTCGGCGATGCTCGCGCCGGCTGCCGCTCCGATCTGCGCGATGGGACCCTCCCGACCGGATGTCAAACCGCCGCCAATGGTGATGGCGGAGGTGACGAGCTTGAAAACGGAAGTCTGGACTTTGAGTTTCTCGTTCTTGTGGAAGGCACGAATGGCCGCATTGGTGCCGATTCCCGCCGTTTCCGGCGCGAATTTCCAGGTCAGGAAGCCGCCGACTAACCCTGCTGAAGCCGTCACCAGCGGAAGGAGCCAGGGACGAGCCATGTGAAACACGTATTGTCGCGAACCGCCCTCGCCGCCGGACAACGGCGGAGTGTATTCCACAATCGTTCCCAGCGCGAAATGGGTGATCGCGCGGATCAACCAGATCAACGCCAACGCCCCCAGACCCGCCCCCAGGCCGACCAAAATGCCGATCAAACCCCATTTGCGCAGGAAACTCGCTCCCTCCCAGACATCAGGAAACCTCTCGAATGCAAGTCGCTTAAACATACTTCAAAAAGGCTTCTGAAAGCAGAGAGACGCGCGTTCGAACCAGCGCCAACCCCGCAACCGCCACGCATCCCCAGCCAAACCAATCGCCGTGCTGATGGTAGAACGTTGGCGCGCGCTTCTCTCCCGCCCGCAGGAGCGGGATTTTCGCCACCATGAAACCGGCGCCGTAAACGCTTCCGTTCGCGTCACGGAAAAACCCCCGTAACCTGCCGAAGGAATCGAACCAGCAGGTCAGCCCCGTGTTGGTGCAGCGGAGCAACGGCAGACCGTTCTCGATCGCGCGAAACCCGGCATTGACGGCATGCTGCCACTGGGCGGCGCCCTCCCCAAACCAGCCGTCGTTCGTGATGTTCACCAGAAAATCCGTGCCGTTTCGGGCGCTATCCCGGGCCAGTTGAGGGAACACGTCTTCGAAGCAGATCAACACGGAGGTCCTGACGTCCAAATCCGGCAACTCAAATTGCGCCGCGCCGTGGCCCGGCGTAAAGCCGCCTTGAATGGGTGTGAACCACTTCAGGAAGGGCAGCCAGCGTTGCAGCGGAATGTATTCGCCGAAGATGACGAGGTTGCGTTTGCGGTATCTGCCCTCCAATTGGCCCGCCGGACTTACGAAAAAACTGCAGTTGTAATAATCGACGTCTTTGGGACTGGCTGAATGCCCGGACGGTTCCGCATCATCCGAACCGACGATCATCCAGACGTGATGCCGGACGGCAAGGTTGGTGACCGCCTGGAAGGTGCCGCGATCGTAACGCAGCATTTTTGGAATGGCCGACTCGGGCCAGATCAGGAGGTCGGTTTGGTTCGTGAGGGCGGTTTCGCAAAGACGGATCAACTCGTGAAAACGTTCTTCGTCTTTCTCCGGGTTCCAGATCAGCGTTTGTGGAATGCTGGGCTGAACCAGGGTAACGTTCAGTTCGCGCCCGCCGGCCGGCGCCCCCGCCAGCCGGTGGAAGCCGAAGACAAACAGGACCACGACCGCCGCAAACGGCGGCATGACTTCGGCGATCCACGCTGAGGTTCGCTGAGGCCGGCCGACAATGACGATGCCGGCGCACAGCAGCGAGACGGAACTCCACGCCACCAGGAACGAGACGCCGTAAACGCCGGCCAGCGAGGCGACTTGAGCCAGAGGCACGATCCGCTGTTGCGACACGCCCAACAAATTCCAGGGAAACCCGCCGAAAAGGCGCGTCAGAACCATTTCCAGCGCCACCCAGGTCGCCGCGCATGAAAGCGCCCAGAACATTCGCCCGCTCCAGTTCCACGACGAAATCTCTTCGACAGGCCGGAACCGGATGCGGCGCGAACCATCCGAATTTGAAATTTGAAATTTGAAATTTGAAATTCGCATGGCCAGCCACACCCAGGTCGCCGGGTAAAGCGCGAGATAGGCGCACAATGCAACCCAACCGGCCAACGGCCCGATCGGAATGGAGTGCCAGCGATAAGGTATGAAGAGAAGCCAGCAAACTGATGCCAGATACTGCGCCAGCCCGGCGACATACCCGATGCGGAAGGTTTCCCCGCCCCGTGTCCCGAGCGCCGCCAGCAACATAAGAGCCGGGGCAATCCAGGCAAATCCCGCAATGCCGAATTTCGGAAAGGAAATGGCCAGCAAAAGTCCGGCGACCATGGCCAGCAGGCAACGGTTGCGCGTGGACATTCTGACGGAGAAAGATTTCAATCGGCGCAGCTTGCCTCAAACGCCGCCAAACGCAAGCGTCCGGTCGCGAAGGAAGTGTCCTGATTTGAGATTTCGTCGAATGAATGCCACGGCAGGGCCGCGCTGCGTCGCGGCCGGACGCGCTGCCGCGCGTCCCTACCCGTCAAATCAGGACACTGCCGTCGCGAGGATTATCGGCGGCAGAGGAGTTGTTACGTGCCATGCAAGGCTGCAGGCAGGCGCGTCCAGGAGCTTGATTATTGTTGATTTTGCGCTGCGCTAGAGGATGCTTGGATCAACGGGCTGAGAAAGATGTTTGGGAATGAACTTTCGTGATTTTGGCACGTTGGATTGGAAGGTTTCGGCGCTCGGCTTCGGCTGCATGCGGCTGCCCACGCTCGACGGGAATCCTTTGAGCGGGAAGATTGATGTAGCGGCAGCGCTCCGCATGATTCACCACGCAATTGAGCAAGGTGTCAATTACGTCGATACGGCTTATGTTTATCACAATGGAAACAGTGAAGTGGTGCTGGGTGAAGCGTTGCGCGGCGGCTATCGCGAAAAGGTCAGGCTGGCCACCAAGTCCCCCGTCTGGGAGATTAAAGGCGATGCCGATTTCGACCGGTTCCTGAACGAGCAATTGCGCCGGCTGCAGACCGATTACATCGATTTCTACCTGCTTCATGCGCTGGGCCGAAAGCGCTGGCGCGAGACAGTACTCAAATACGATCTGCTGCAAAAGGCGGAGGCGGCGATCCGGGATGGACGGATTCGTCATCTCGGTTTCTCATTTCACGACGACTACGGCAGTTTTCCCGACATCCTCAACGGTTATGATCGGTGGGCATTCTGCCAGATTCAATACAACTACATGGATACGGAGAACCAGGCTGGCACCAGGGGACTGAAGCTCGCCGCCGCCAAAGGGCTGGCCGTGGTGGTGATGGAACCGTTGCTTGGTGGAAGGCTGGCCAATCCTCCCGCGGGGATCCAGCAGATCATCAACGGCGCGGCGGTGCGGCGATCCCCTGCGGATTGGGCGCTACAATGGATTTGGGATCAGCCTGAAGCATCCGTGGTGTTGAGCGGAATGAGCTCCATGGCCCAAGTCGACTCGAACCTCGCCTCAGCCGGGCGTTCCCGCCTCCATTGTTACGACGCTGCGGACTTTGGGTTGATCGAGCAGTTGCGGCAGGAATATCGGAAGCGGACGGTCATCCAATGCACCAAATGCAATTACTGCATGCCCTGTCCGAACGGAGTGAACATCCCGCTGAATTTTGAGATTTACAATGACTCCTTCCTGCACGAAGACATTCCCGGCGCCCGGTTGAGGTATCAACTGTGGCTTGATGAGACATCGCAGGCCACTGCTTGCCTCACCTGCCACGACTGTGAAGACCGCTGTCCACAGAAGATCGCCATCAGCGAATGGATGCCGAAGGTAGGGGCGCTGCTTGGCAAAAGCGGGGCTCAGACAAGCTGACAGCGTTGGAGGCTGCGTCTCGTCAGCCGGGAACGAGACGTCGTTTCAGTATCCGGGCGGAAAGAGATGCAGGCAGGAAAACGACGCGAACAAGGTGCCGGAACAAGGACTTTGTTCGCGTCGATCTCCGCAGGAGCGGACTTGACTTACTCGTTGAGACCCCAGCGAGCCACGCCTTCAACGCGAGCCAGCATATCCGTCCATGTGGAGCTCATGGTGGAGGCGCGATGTGGGTGTTCGGTGGAGGGGGAAGATTCTGCTTTGGGTGCCAATTCTTGCCGTTTGTTCTCGTCCAGCTTGTCGGTGAGTCCGTATTCTCGTGATAGTGCCTTAGGCGTATTCATTCTTCCGGTTGCGGCGGTTCATGCGTTGTTGTTGTTGGATCTGCCCGCCGATCTAAGATGGAATGGGCAGCAGAAATCGTGCTAAGTGCCTCGTAAGCCAGCAAATAAAGGAATGGCGGAGAAAGACGGTGGCAGCGACCCTGGCCCCGGCGCTTAAAACAGGACATTCCTGGTTCAATTCGTGACAGCGGAACCGGACTTTGAATCCTGTCCTGGAGCCTGCACTGCCCCGGCGCCCGGTGGCCAGTGCGATTGAAGAATCTTTACTCGGCGACTTCGCCCAATTACTATGTACTATGGTTTCCAGTACCGTCACGGGATCCTGTTCGCCATGAAATTCAAACCTCCGGCCCGGCAGCCGTGGCTGGTTGCTTCGACCACCACAGATGACCTCAAATCGGAGCGGGTCGTGCTGGATCCCAACCAACCGGATGCGTAAGGCAGCACAGCCATCGACTTCTCTGTCCTTTCGGGCCAATAGGTCCAAACACCCTGTCCTGTTGCGGACCACCTCCGTGGCCGGCCATGACATCGGCACCGCACTCGATGAACGCATCACCGAAGAAGCCGACATGTCCGCGTTCCTGTTCGACCAGGTGGGAATGAAGTATCGAAGCTCCTCCCGATGAAGACGGCCAATCCCTCCTTTGTCGGAAAGCTCGAACCGGTCGCGGTGGTCCGCGGTGTCACCCAGACCTTCGACGATTGGCTGACGCGCGCGTTGGCAGAGGTCAGCTTCGAAGTTTACCGAGGCGAAATATTCGGGCTGGTCGGACCGCGCGCTTCCGGCAAATCCACGATGCTGAGAATCCTGGGCGGGCGGCTGCGTCCGACGCAGGGCAAAGTCAAAGTCTTCGGACGGTCACCCCGGCGACGAGCCGTTCGGGCGCGCATCGGGTATCTGCCCGGGAAAATCAACCCGCAGCGCCGACCGGGTTATGTGCGCTGGCTCGAGCTCCTGGCCCGATGGGTCACCCGCACGAGGAACGGCGCCGACGGCAATGCTTCAGAGGCCAAGCGGCGCCGCGCCGACTTGATTCAAGCCCTCCTGGGAAACCACGACCTGGTTGTTTTGGACGAACCTTTCTCCGACCTCGATCCCGCAAGCCACGTCGAGGTGAATACCCTGATCCGGACACTCGCAGGCAGTGGCAAAACAGTCATCTTCAGCAGCGCCTCACTCGCCGATGCGAAAGACATTTGCGACCGTATCGCGATGCTTTTCGGGGGCGCTCTTCAGGCGATCGGCCACCTGGATGAGCTGCTCGCCACCACGGATGCGATCCGTTTCACCGGGCCCGTGCTGCCGCCGGCGACGGCGGAACGGGTGTTGAAACAGATTCGGGAGGAGTTGAGACGGGCGCCCGAAGAATTCACCGGGGACGCTGCGAAGAACCGCGACACCGCCCGCGCTGATTCGAGTCCGGGCAATTTAAAGACCGAACCCTCCCTGACGACAACGGCCGCCGATGCGATCCTCGCGCCGCTCACGAAGGGGAACCCGCCGGCGCCGCCGTTGGACCACCCCGAGGCTGTTGCAGACTCCGTGAACCACGAAATACTTGAGGTACTGACAAAGCCTGCCACCGAGGCTTCACCGGCACAGCCCGGAAACACTTCTCGCGCTTCCGCCGACCGGACAAACGCAAATGAGAAATGATCAGGACGAGAGGATTGCCTGGCCAGATTCGGGCTTGCGCACGGTAAAGTCGTGTGATTGATTGCACTCACATCATGCAAATGGAACGGAAAGTCTCCGGCTTTGGCCACCTCGCTAAAGCAGCGCTGGCTGGCTTGCTGGCGAGTTTCGTTCTGCTTGCCTCGTTGTTTGCGGCCAGTCCTTCCCTTCATCGCTGGTTGCATCGGGACGGTTCTGAGAGCAGTCATTGCTGCCTGGTTTGCGCCTTCGTCCAAGGCCAGGTCCGCACCGCGGATGTAGCGTCTGTTTTTGCCTTGCTCCCGCTCACCGTTGTTTTCAACGTCTGCCTGGTTGAGGCCGCGCCGGCACCTTCTGCCGATTATCGCTTTTCTCCCAGCCGCGCGCCTCCACATTTCTAGCCTCGGGTCAGTTTCGATTTGAGGAATAGCCCGGCTACCCGGCGGTAGCCTTTGGGCCATTTGGAACACAGTAAACCCTTTCATGAACGAATATGAAAAAATTTATGGCTTTGGTGTGCATTGGTCTTGCCGTCCCAATGACCCAAGCCGAAGAAACCAATGAAGTGGAGCAGTTGAAACGGCAGTTACAGCAAATGCAGGAAAATTTTGATCGCGTTCAGCGCGAACAAAAGGAGCAGATAGATTCGTTGAGCAAACAGCTTGATGCGTTGCTCAGGCAACAACAGGCCGCAGCGGCAGTGACTTCCGCGCCGCCCGTCGCGGCGTCGCCGGAGCAATTGAAGGAGTTGAATGAGCGAGTGGATCACGTGGTTGAGGCGCAGAAGAAGGTCCGGCCAAACGAATTCAACCCGTCCATCGGTTTGGTGGGCGAGACGGTGTTTTCCTATCGTACCAAAAGCTCGGTTGAGACTGGCAGTGATCGGCCCGGCGGGTTTGACGTGTTTCAGCGTTCGGTCGAGCTGAACGTGGCGGCGTCGGTGGACCCGTTTGCAAAAGGTTACGCGGTGATCAATGCCACGGCCGATTCCGCCACGGGCGAGGCTGCCGCAACCGTTGAAGAAGCGGCGTTGCAGACGACATCGCTCCCGTGGAACTTGGAGTTGAAGGCGGGGCGGTTCTTCGGGGAGTTCGGCAGGCTTGGTTACATCCACGATCATGAGCTGCCGTTTGTGAATCGTCCATTGGTACTCGACCAATACATCGGCGGCGAGTCCAGAACGGATGGCGCGCAGGTGAATTGGCTGTTGCCCACTCCGCACTATGTAAGCCTGACCGTCGGCTTGGGCGATCAGTTCGGAGGCGATAGTCCGAATCCAAATGATCCCGGCACTACACGTCATTTCAGTGCCGTGAACTATTTTGGGCGGCTCTCAACGTACTTTGATCTGACGCCAAATTGGCAGCTTGAGTCGGGCGTCTCCGGTCTGTGGAATCCGAAAACCGTAGATCGCGGCGGCGTCATCTTGCAACCTGACGGGAGCGGTTTTGCCGAACGTGAGCGGCGGCTCGCGGGCCTCGACGTGAAGTTGAGTTACGTTCCGCTCCGGAACAACCAGTTCCGCAGTTTCACCTGGGGCACGGAGGTGCTTTACAGCGACAATCGTTACCTCGTTGACCCCTCTGGCAACTTCGATCCAAGCGCCCCTCCACCGGGATTAAGCGCCGAAACTGTCGGCTCGCTCGGCTTGTACTCGTATGTGACCTATAAATGGCATCGGCAGTGGAGCGCGGGATTCCTGTTCGACTGGGTGCAAGACGCGCAAAACCACAGCGACGAGACGTTCGCGTATTCGCCGTACATCACCTGGGCGCTCACGCATTGGAATCAACTGCGTTTGCAATACACGCACACCGACCATAACGCCGTGTCCGGCCTGCAGCCCGACGACGCCATTTACCTGCAATGGGCGTGGATCATTGGCTCGCACGCTCACGGCTGGCAACAACGCTAAATCTGGAAAGGAGAATTTGATCATGAAAATGAAACTGTTTCGTCTCTTGTCACCGGCCATGATCGGCGTCGCCGCGTTTGTGGCGCAACCCGCTCAAGCGGCCAAAATTCACGTCGTCGCCACGCTCACGGACCTGGCCGATCTCACACGCAACATCGGCGGCGATTTGGTTGAAGTTCACAGCTTGGCAACAGGCGTCGAAGACACACACGGCGTCCCGATGAAGCCCAGCTTCGTGCCACTGATGAACCGGGCCGACTTGTTAGTGCTGGTTGGGTTCGATTGCGAGCACGCCTTCCTGCCCGCGCTACTGGAAGCGAGCAAAAATCCCCGAATCCAGTATGGGAAACCCGGCTATGTGGATTGTTCGCAGGGAATCGCGCCGCTGGATGTCCCGAAGTCCACCGATCACTCGGAAGGGGATGTCCATCCCTACGGCAATCCCCATTACATGCTCGACCCGATTCTGGCTAAGACGGCCATCCAGAACATCTACAAAGCGTTGGTGGCTTCCGCCCCACAATATGAGGCAGACTTCACTCGAAATCGCGACGCCTACCTCGCCACACTGGACGCGAAAATCACCGAGTGGGAAAAGGAGGTGGGGCCGCTGAAAGGCATGGAATTTGTTTCCTACCACGAAGAGTGGGAGTACTTCGCGGAACGCTTCGGAATGAAAGTCTTCGGCACGATTGAACTGAAGCCGGGGGTTGATCCAACACCGCATCACATTGAAAACCTGATTTCCACGATGAAGGTGGAGCACGTCCCGATTGTCGTGCGTGAACCGCAGTTCCCGGACAAGGTGCCGAAGCTCATCGCGGAGAACACCGGCGCGGCACTGGTGAAACTGCCGATCATGCCTGGAGGCGTGCCGCACACGGAAACGTATATCGAAATGATGGACTATATCATCCACACACTGCTCGCTACGCAGCACAAATAGCGCCCTGGGCACGGGCCTTCCGTGCGCTCCTCCGGCACGGCAGGCCCGCTTTGTCCGCGCAGAAGTGTTCCTGCAAAGAGTTCCGTAGCGCGTCAGAGGTGGACGCACGCCTGCAATCCGTTAAGCTTCGTCATGGAAAAAGTTAAAGACTATTTCAGTCTCTTTAACTATAACTATAAAGCGGCTCAAATCGCAGCGGCCTTGAAAGAATCAAAGTGACAGATGAACTGGTTCTAAGTCTGGAGCACGTGGCGGTCGGTTACGGCCGCCGCGTTGTTTTGCCAGATGTCAATCTCAGCCTCCGGCGCGGGAGTTTTACCGGCTTGCTCGGGGCGAATGGCTCTGGCAAATCCACGATCCTCAAAGCCGTTTTGGGTATCATACCGCCGCTGGGCGGACAGATTGTCCTCCATCCAGTCGCAGGCAAGCCGCCTGTGATGGGCTACATGCCTCAGCGTGAATCGCTCGACCCGATCTATCCGCTGTCGAGTTTCGAGGTTGTGCTGATGGGTGTTTGTGGACGGGTCAAGCCGGGCTTCCGCATCGGCCGAGGAGAAAAAGATTGGGCGCATCAATGCCTGCGCGAAACCGGCGCGGAGCAACTCAGTCGAAAACTTTTTTCTGAACTCTCCGGCGGACAAAAGCAGCGCGTCCTGATGGCCCGCGCGCTGGCGACCAAGCCTGATATTTTGCTTCTGGATGAACCGACGGCCGGCATCGATGCCGTTGCCACAAAAGCCATCATGGAATTGCTCGAGAAGATCCACGAGGCGCAGCGCCAAACCATTGTCATGGTCAGCCACGACCTGACCACAGTGCGGGAACACGCCAAGGGAGTCATCTGGCTGCATGAAGGCCGGGTCTTGCACGGCGCAGTGAGCGAACTGCTGACGCTCGACAAAATCGAAGAACTTCTTGATCTGGAGCTGCGTTGATATGGAAACTTTGGGCCACATACTCAGTCCTGATTTTCTGCTTCGCAATTCGGTTTATATCAGCTTGCTGGTCGGTTTGGTCTGCCCCCTTGTCGGAGTATATCTGGTTTTGCGGCGGCTGATATTCATGGGGGTGGCGCTGCCGCAAATTTCATCCTGCGGAATCGCCTTCACTTTTGCGCTTCAAGCCTGGGGAGTGCTGGCTCATTTCCACGGCAGCGAGCACGGTCTGGCGTTCTTCGGCTCGACCCTTTTCACCATTCCCACCATCATCCTGCTCTCCCTGTTGGTGCGGCGGGGCCAAGGTTTGGTCGAGGGCCGCCTGGGCACGGTTTACGTGCTGGCAGGAGCTTGGAGTGTCCTGCTCCTGATCACGAACCCGTCAGGCGAACACGGTTTGCTGGACATGCTCAAAGGTGAGATCGTCGCGATTTCCGATGCCGATCTCGGATGGACGGCGGCAACCTTTTGCTCGGTCATCCTCCTGATTTTTGTCTTCCGGAAGGAATTTCTGCTCGCGTCATTCGACCGCGAAATGGCGGTTACTCTCAAAAAGAACGTGGTTTTCTGGGACGCGCTCCTGTTCCTGCTCGTCGGCGTCACGATTTCGATGGCCGTGCTGAGCGTCGGTCCGCTGGTCGCGTTTGGTTTTTTGCTGATTCCGGCGTTAACAGCGCATCTGTTTGCGGCCAACATGCGCCAGTTCACCATCCTTGCTTCTCTGCTGGGGGGCGCGACATCGTTCGTCGGTTTCTGCATCGCCTATCGGTACGATTTGCCGGTGGGTCCGACGGATGTTGCCTTGCTGGGCGTTGTCTATGGGCTGGCCTTTCTAGTGAAAAAAATTGTTGGCTTGAGTCGCGGCACGGGACAAACAAAGCTCTCGTGAATCTGTTCGGCGGCAATCCCAAGCTGATGTTGGTCATTTACTCGCTGTTCGTGCTGCTCGCTTCGCTGCCGGGCCTGGCCGTCGCGAACCTTATCCTTCAATTCAAGACTTCTGGCCAGGGCGCCCAACATGCCGGTTGGGTCACGATGTCGTCATGCTGTTGCTGACGCCGGACAGCCTGGTGGACGAAAGGCTGGCCAATTCGCTGAGGGCCAGGCTGCTCATCGGCTGGCTGACCGCGACCCTCGCCAGCATCGTGGGCCTGTATGCTTCTTACAAAATGGATTTGCCCACCGGTGCGGCCATCATTTGCGCGCTGGGGGCCGCCTTGCTGTTGACCGTTGGGCTCGCCCGTTTCCAGAGACGCAGGCAAAAAGCGCGACGGCGCTTTCGCCATTTCCAATGGAAATCAGCGGAATCCTACTTTTTCTCGAACACCAACTCGCCGTCCCGGGCCGCGACTTTGATCCGGTCGCCCGGCTTGAATTCGCCCACCAGCAGTTTCGTGGCGAGCGGGTCGAGCAGCCGTTCCTGAATCGTGCGCTTGAGCGGGCGCGCGCCAAATTGCGGATCATATCCTTCCTTTGCCAGCAGCTTCCTGGCGCTGCGATCCACGTCCAGGCCGAGCTGCTGCTGGGCCAGGCGCTTGCCCAGGTGCTCGAGTTGGATGTCCACGATCTGCGCGAGCTGCTCCTCATCCAGGTTGTGGAAAATGATGATGTCATCCACGCGATTCAGAAATTCCGGCCGGAAATGCGCCTTCAACTCGCTGCGCACCAGCCGCTCCATCTCCGCATGGCTTTCCGGACTCAATTTGCGGGTGCCGTAATATTCCTGAATGATGGGCGAGCCGAGGTTGCTCGTCATGATGATGATCGTATTCTTGAAATCCACGGTTCTGCCCTGCCCGTCCGTCAGGCGGCCATCATCAAGCACCTGCAACAGAACGTTGAACACATCGTGGTGCGCCTTCTCGATTTCGTCGAAGAGCACGACGCTGTAAGGGCGGCGGCGGACGGCCTCGCTGAGCTGGCCGCCCTCCTCGTAACCGACATAACCGGGCGGCGCGCCGATGAGCCGCGCCACCGTGTGCTTTTCCATGTACTCACTCATGTCAATCCGCACCATGGCATTCTCGTCGTCGAACAGGAATTCGGCCAGGGCGCGGGCGGTTTCGGTCTTGCCGACGCCGGTGGGGCCCAGGAAAATGAAGGACCCGATGGGGCGGTTCGGCTCCTGCAAACCGCTGCGCGACCGCCGAACCGCATTGGCCACCGCCTCAAGGGCTTCCTTCTGGCCGATGACCCGTTTCTGCAGGCGTTCCTCCATTTTGACAAGCTTTTGCCTCTCGCTCTCCAGCATGCGTGAGACCGGAATGCCCGTCCACGACGCGACCACTTTCGCGATGTCTTCAGCGGTAACTTCTTGCCGTAATAAGGCAGGACGGGCGTCTCGCCCGTCTTTTTGGGGAGGTGAGACACCTGCGCGGCTTTCAACTGCTCCGAGTTTCTTCTCCAATTCGGGAATTTTACCATATTGGATTTCGGCCGCCCTGGTCAAATTGCCTTGCCGCTGCGCCTGCTCCAGCTCCGTCCGCGCCTGTTCGAGTTGGGATTGGACAATGCTGACGGCATTGACGGCGGCCTTTTCGTTCTGCCACTGAGCGGTTAGGGCCGCGGCCTTCTCTTTGAGATTGGCCAGTTCGGCTTCGAGCCGTTTGAGCCGATCCTTGCTGGCGGCGTCTTTCTCCTTCGCCAGCGATGTCTGCTCGATTTGCAGTTGAAGAATTTGCCGGTCAAGCTGGTCCAGCTCGGTCGGTTTTGAGTCCAGCTCCATCTTGATCCGCGACGCCGCTTCGTCCACCAGGTCAATCGCTTTGTCCGGCAGAAACCGGTCGGTGATGTAGCGATGCGACAGTGTCGCCGCCGCGACCAAAGCCGAGTCCTGGATGCGCACACCATGGTGCACCTCGTAACGTTCTTTCAGACCGCGCAGAATGGCGATGGTCGCCTCGATGCCGGGTTCGGAAACAAACACCGGCTGGAACCGGCGCTCGAGGGCGGCGTCTTTCTCGATGTGCTTGCGATATTCATCAAGCGTCGTGGCGCCGATGGCCCGCAATTCGCCGCGCGCCAGTTGCGGCTTCATGATGTTCGCGGCGTCGGCGGCGCCTTCGGCCGCGCCTGCGCCCACCAGCGTATGCAACTCATCGATGAACAAAAGAATCTTTCCTTCGCTCGCGACGATTTCCTTGAGAAACGCCTTGAGCCGGTCCTCAAACTCGCCGCGATACTTGGCTCCGGCGATCATCGCGCCGAGATCCATGGCCACCAGTCGCTTGTTCTTGAGCGATTCCGGCACGTCACCGCTGACGATGCGCCGGGCCAACCCTTCCGCAATCGCCGTTTTGCCGACGCCCGGCTCGCCAATCAGCACCGGATTATTCTTCGTGCGCCGCGTCAACACCTGCATCACCCGGCGAATTTCGTCGTCGCGACCGATGACGGGATCAATTTTGCCCTGCCGCGCCAGCGCGGTCAGATCGCGTCCGTATTTTTCGAGTGCCTGAAATTTGTCCTCGGGATTGGCGTCGGTGACGCGCTGGTTGCCGCGGAGGTCAGCCAGGGCGCGCAGCACCAGATCGCGCTTGAGACCGTGCCCCTGGAAAATTTTCTTCAGCGACGCGTCGCCCTCGTCAATCAACCCGAGCAGCAGGTGTTCGGCGCTGATATAATCATCCTTGAGTTTGCCGGCTTCGGATTGCGCGGCATCGAGGACTTTCTTCATGCTGGCGCTGAGGAACAGGTCGCCGGTGCCGGGGCCATGGACTTTATGGCGGCGGGCCAGTTCGCGTTCGAGGTCGGGTTTCAATTTGGATCCCGGCACGCCGATTTTTTCCAACAGATCGGGGATGAGGCTGTCCGTCTGGCCGATCAGGGAGAGCAGGAGATGTTCGCCGTCGATTTCCTGGTGTGAATAACGTTGCGCGATGCGCTGCGCTTCCTGCAGAGCTTCTTGCGATTTGATGGTCAACCGGTCCAGTTGCATACAGAATGAATACGTGTTGGAGGCGGGCGGCGCAAGCAACCGGTTGTCCCGGTGGCGGCATGGCTTGGTGTGGCGACTCCCGGTGAGCCGTTCGTCGGGTGGGCTCTTTCGACCGGGCGGTGCAGCTCAGGACGATAGCGCGCAAACCGAGCCAGTCAGGTAACCCGGCAATCAGGGAAAGACTCTTTGTTGCTTTCTTTCTTGGTTGTTTAACAGCCCGCTCAGAAACACCTTCATTCGTAGGAGCCGACGTCACGAGGCTCTTTCTTCGGAAACGAGCCCTCTTTCAGAGCCTCCTCACGTCGGCTCCTGCTTCTTCTTCAACGGGCTGCTAACCCTCCCGTCGCAACCACAAAGACATTGAAATGCCTGGCCGCAGGATTGAAGATCGGGACGTGGATGCAACTGGCCGGCCGGATCCGCTGCGTGAAGCAGCAGTTCTGAGGGATGATCGAACAGGAGAGGCACCTGTTGCGTCCCGGGCGCAGTTGGCTCGGAGCGTGATGCTGGCCGTAGGACTCTGGATGCTGGCCAGACCAGACCGCGGTTCGGCGGCGCCGATCACGCTGCTGGGGAGCGCCCCGGCGCCCGGCCAGACGGTGAGCACGTGGGGGCCCAACAGCAGCGCCACTGTGTCCACCGATGGAATGATGGAGGTTGAGTTCGACGGCGGGCTTCGCCCCGCCGGCGCCTTCTTGAGCATCGGACGCGGCATCGATCTCTTCCAGGACCACGATCGGCTTTACTTGTCGTTCGACATGCGGGGCGGGAAGGGCGGCGAATCAATCAGCCTGACGCTGCGCGACGGCTCTGTCGCCGGCGGAACGGATGGATACCAGGTCCAAGCGAATCAGCCGGACGGATTTGTGGTGACGACGACATGGCAGACGCTCGTGATGCCGCTGACCGATTTTCCGACGACCGGAGAGAACTGGACCCTGCCCGTTCCGCCTGGCGCCCAGCGGCCGCTAAGAAGGAAGATCGATTGGTCCAACATCAACGGCTTTGGCATCAGCACCTGGAGCGGTCCGGCTAAAGTCTATCTCAGGAACCTTGTGATCTCGACAAACCCCGACACGGGCCCCGTCCGGTTGCTGGGACCGATCGCCGTGCCGTCAAGGGTGGACCTTTCACACGGAGCGCCGCTATCGTTGGCGGCGTCTTTCGACCGCCCCACACGGTGGCAAATCCGCATCACCCAACCGTCGGCGAGCATGACTTTTGCGGATCTGGCAGGTTTTGCGTCCGTGAAATGGGACGGCGCCTCCGATGAGGGGGAGTTCAGGGAAGGGCCGTGCGAGGTTCGGCTGACGTATGGGAACGCCAGGCGCGAAACGACATCGACGAATTTCGTGCTGGGGGGTCCTCACTCGCCGCGGGTGCAGGTGGCGCAGGCCGGGTACGCGCCGGGACGCGGCAAGACCGCGTGTGTCATGGGAGAGCGGACTCAAAGGACGTTTCGCGTCGTCAACGCAATGACCGGGAAAGTCGCTCTGGCGGGCATCAGCGGGGAGTCGGCGCGGTGCGAGCAAGCGGGTGACTGGGGTTCGCTGATCGACTTCTCCTCGGTGCGCGCGCCCGGCGAGTATTACCTTCAAGTGGAGGGCGTCGGTCGATCGTACTTCTTCCCCATCCGCGATGGGATTTACGAAGACCTGCTGCAAAAGGCAATGAAGAGCTACTATTACCAGCGCTGCGGCATAAACCTGGTGGCCCCATACGCCGGTCCTTATGTGCGCAAGGCATGTCATGGGGATGATGCCTGGCTCTACGAGGGGAGCCAGAACGACGTGATCGTGCGCGGCGCCCATATCGCCTCGACCGGCGGCTGGCATGATGCGGGCGATTACGGCAAAAAGATCGTCGCGGCCTCGGACGCGCTCGGTTATCTGCTGATGACCTGCGAGGTGTTTCCCGCCAGGGCGAAGGCCCTACACCTCAATCTCCCGGGTGACGCCGCGATGCCGGACATACTCAGGGAAATCAAGTATGAACTGGACTGGATGCTCACGATGCAGGACCCCGACGGGGGCGTGCATACCCTCATCACGAGCCCGGACTTTTTCCTGACAGACACGGCGGATAAGGATCCGCAGCCGCGGTATATCGTTGGCGTTTCATCATGCGCGACCGGCGACTTCGCGGCGATCATGGCGCAGGCGGCCCGGGTGTACCGACCGTACGACGGGGACTTCGCGTCTCACTGCCGGGCGGCGGCGAAGCGGGCTTGGGTTTTCCTGGAAAAGCACCCGGAAATCATTCCCGCGGGCGGATACCACGACCCACCCGGCATCCACGGCACGGGCACTTACGATGACAGCGACGATCGGGACGAACGATTCCGGGCCGCTTGCGAGCTCTTTGTGACCAGCGGTGAGGCGCGTTACGACCGGTACGTGCGCGAGCATTACGGCGAGTTGAAGCCGGAGCTTTTCGAGCCTCCCGGCTATATGCACACGCAGGGGTTCGGACTCTACAGTTACGTCTTGTGCGGTAAAGGCGACAAGGACTTGGTGGACCGGTTCAAGGGCGCGATCCTGGCGTATGCCAGGAAGGCCAGGAGTGCCATTGAGGTTTCGCCTTATGGAATTGCCATAGATCTGACGCCATACTGGTGGAACAACTGGACGGCACTGCAATCGGCGGCGGCGTTGATCGTGGCCGGCCTGGTGGAGCCGAGAGAAGCTTTCCCGGACTCGGCGCTGAGGCAGCTCAATTATGTGCTTGGCTGCAATCCTGTGGATCGGTGCTACGTGACCGGCTTCGGATCGCGTCCGGTGATGGATCCGTGGCAGCCGGCGTGCGCCTTTGGCGGCCTAGCCGATCCGATTCCCGGTTTCGTTCTGCCCGGAGCCAACCTGGTTGCCTGGGACCTGCCGATGCAGCGACACCAGGAAATCCACCGCTTGCCGCCGCTGAAGAACTATGTCGACGATCACCGCGCGGCCTCCGTGAATGAGGTGTGTCTGAACTTTAACGGGCCGTTTGTGTTCGTGACGGCGTTCTTGAGCCGCTGAGCCGGAAGCAATTGCCGTGACCGCTCGCGCTGCACGTGCACTTTTCTTTCACCGCGTTGAGAGAGTAAATGAATCCGCGTTTTGTGTTCATACGGTCCTTTGTTTTTTGTGCCGTCAGAAGCGAGGCCATTGGGGCGCCCTGCCTGACAACGGAGCCCGGAATGTTGAACTGCGCGAGCGAGAGAAAGTTTCGAAATCTCTCGTCGGACTTCCGACCCTCGCCGGCCCTCATCCCTTTTGCAGTTTCACCCCCAACAGAATCGGTCTAACCCGTCTCTATTCAGCAGGAACCACGAAATACACAGCGCGGCATAGCGACAGCCGAGATCTCCCTCTCCAGAATCATCCTCGTCGTCGTCCTCGTCCTCGAAATCAAGGCAGACCCAGCGCTGCAACACGGCACAATCTTCGTGCGGCGCGGGAATTCTTGGCCGGAGTCTGGACGGACACGCTTCGCTTCGGGCACGGAATTCGGCCCAGAAAGATACTTCCATATCAAGGGGGCCAAGAACACGGAGAGTTGTAGAAACTAGCCAAGACTAGGTCTCGCTTTCATGTTATTGAACGGGCCCGCGCGGGTCGAAACTGGCTGGAGCGGGGGGGCTCGACCCCGGTTTCCGCTGCCCCATATTTGGTGTATTTCGTAGTTTCAACTGAATGGTTACGGATCAATCCGGCAGGCTAGGGCAAAGCGGGCCGGAGGGCGCAGGCTTGCGATTGAATGGCCGCGGTCGCGGGTTGGAGGGCATCGGATTGCGCCATGAGATGAATTCTCCCGGAGGTTTCCGTCGATTGCACGATGATCTGGGCGAGGCCATTAAACACGCTGCGCTTCCATTCTGGCAACTCGGGTTTGCCCTGGAATTGGAGGGTGACACCTTTGTTGACGCCGCCGGCGCCGCTGTAGTTGGCGACCACCACGGCGACCGTGTTTTCTCCGGGGTGCAGGAGACGCTTCACGTCGAATACCGGCGCTGACTGATAATCGTGCGATTCGCCGGCCTTTTGCCCGTTCACATAGACCCAGCCGTCTTCATCAATCATCCCGAAGCACAGTTCAATGACGGCGGCGGCGAGGTCTGATTGGCTCACCTGGAAACGCGCGCGGAACACTCCGTTTTCGCGTTCGCCCAGCGGCCCGGAACCGGACTGGACGTTGTGCGGCGACCAGCCCGAATCATCGAATTCCTCGGCGACTTCCGGCGGGTTCGGCCGGTACGGATCGGCGGTCGGTTGCCACCGCCAATTCCTGATGTCCATCGCGCGGACGTGCCATTGGGGCACAAAGACGTCAGGTTCGTGACAGCTCGGATCGCCATTGCCGACGCCCAGGATCCTGCCGGGACCGGCCAGCGCAAATTGAATGGAGTTGGTGGCATCCGGCACCACGCGGCCCTGAGCGTCACGGACCGAAACGGTGATAATGCTGATATCCTCGCCGTCGGCTTTGACGGTTGCCCGGTCGGGCTCAAGTTGCACCGCCGCAGGCGCGCCGGCAGTTTCAACCCGGGTTTCCGCGACGGCTTTTCCACCTTTGAAGCCCCGGGCCGAAAGGGCGCCGGGTTCATAGGGCACCTTCCATTTCAGCTCGGAATCTTTCTTCATGGTTTGTTTGCCGAGGCTTCTGCCATTCAGAAACAACTCGACTTCCTCGCAGTTGCTCAACGCGCGGACGTCAATGTCGCGGCCTTCCTTGCCCGGCCAATTCCAGTGTGGCAGCAGGTGCAATACCGGCTTATCGGTCCACCAGGCCTGATAATACCAGAAATTGTCCTTCGGGAATCCGCACGTGTCCAGAATGCCGAAATGAGAGTTGATACAAGGCCAGTTGTAGGGTGTGGGCTCGCCGCGATAATCGAACCCTGTCCATACGAACCCGCCGGAAAGCCAGGGACGCTGCGAGAAGTAGCTCCACCAGGTTTCCGCGGTGTGCGCCCAGGTTGGGGCATTATCGTCGTAGGCGCTGACATAACCGCGTTGCCTGTCGTTGGCGTAAATGCCGCGTGTGGAGACCGTGCTGCCTTGTTCGGTGCCGACGTTGGGTTGTTGCGGATGCGCTTTGTGGTAGTCATCCATTTCTTTGCCGACGTGGTAATTCCAGCCGCGAACTTCGATGATTTCGTTGATGCCGACAAATTCATTGCCCTCCGGAGCGGGGTAAGTCACGGGCCTGGTGGGATCGAGCTGATGGATGAGCGCCTGCATCGTCACGGCCACCTGCCCACCCGCCAGAGTGTTTTGAACGCTGAATTCCTCGTTGGCAATCGACCAGATGGCGACACTGGGATGATTGCGGTCGCGGCGGACAAGCCGTTCGAGCCGGTTCAGGTGGATCACATCGCTGCCCAGGAGACGATTCTCATCCATCACCAGCATGCCGAGGTGGTCGCACGCTTCGAGCAACTCCGGGGTGGGAGGATTGTGCGAAGTGCGATAGGCGTTACAGCCCATTTCCTTCAACCGGGCGACGCGGAAGTACTGGAGCTGGTCCGGCAGAGCCGCGCCGACGCCGGCGTGGTCCTGGTGGTTGCAGGTGCCTTTAAGCACGTAAGGCTTCCCGTTCAGGAGAAATCCTTTGTTGACATCGAACGCCACTGTGCGAATCCCGAATTCAGTTTCGGTGCGATCCAGGACTTTGCCGCCGGATTCGACGGTGGTGACGAGTTTGTAGAGGCGCGGCGATTCCGGAGACCACAGGATTGGATTCGGCACATGGGCCGTCTGCTCCACCCGCTCGTAATATTCCGAACGGGCGGCCAGGCGCGTCGATTTCTCAGCCGCAGCCACGCTGTTGCCGTCCGGACCGATGATTTCGCATTTCACGGTCGCGGAAGCCTCGTTGGTGCCGGCATTTTCAAGCTGGGTCTGGACGTGGACGGTCGCCGCCCCTTCGGGCACGTTGTTTTTGAACTCGCTGAAGACAAACGTGCCGTCGGGAGCAACCGCCAGCGGGGCGGTCTTTACCAGCCACACGTGGCGATAAATGCCCGCTCCTTCATAAAACCAACCTTCGAACTCCGACGCGTCCACTTTGACGGCCAGCACGTTTTTTCCGCCGCAGTTGGCGACGTCGGTTATGTCGTATCGGAAACCGCTGTAGCCGCTCTCGTGGTGGCCTACAAACCAGCCGTTGAGGAACACCGTGGCATCACGAAAAACACCGTCGAATTCCAGCCACAGCCGCTTGCCGGCGTCCTCATTCGGCAAGTCGAACGTGCGCCGATACCACGCCACGCTGTTTTGCGGATAACCCCGCCCCAGCGCCTTGAACCCGTGCGAGGCGTCGGCATTGCGATCAAACGGCAGTTCGATGGCCCAATCGTGCGGCAGATTGACCCCGCGCCAACTCGCGTCGCTGAACGAAGTGCTGGCCGGCCCGCTCCCGGTGCCGGCTTTGGCCAGGTTCTGCGCGATGCCCCACTCGTTGCCAAGATGAAATTTCCAGTCGAAATCCATCAGCAACGACTCGCGGGTCGAGGGGCTGGAGCCCGCGAGGGCGCACAGGGTGAAAATCGAAAGGGCGATGCATCCAATCCAGCGTTTGAAGGAGGTCGTTTTCATGTTATCGGGCGTTTACTCTAGCCAACCCCGGCCTGGCCGTCGAGAAATCCCGCCACCGGGCGGCGGGCGAGTTTGATGCGGCGGCACTACTCATGCCGCTTCGGACTTTGCCGCCACTCGTCCCCGGCATCAAAGTGACCGTATTTAGCCACCGCCTGGGCGCGCGACTGCACCTGAAGTTTTTCGTAGATGCGCCGGATGTAGGTGTTCACCGTCGGCACGCTGATACCCAGCGCGGTGGAAATCTCCTTGTAGAGGTAACCGCGCGCCAACAAATCCAGCACCTCGCGTTCGCGCGGAGATAAATTCGCGGATTCAGGAACCTGGGGCCCCGACCGCTGGAACGACTGCACGACTTTTCGCGCGATGTTGCTGGTCATGGGAGAGCCGCCCGCCTGGACGTCCTTCAGGGCCGCCAGCAACTCCTCGCGGGGCGTTTGCTTCAACATATATCCCGTGGCGCCGGCGGCCAGCGCGTGGAATATATGATCGGTGTCTTCGTAGACCGTGACCATCACGAATTGCGTGCCGGGCAGCAGCGGTTTGAGCCGGCGCACACATTCAATCCCACTCATTCCCGGGAGATTGATGTCCACCAGCACAATGCCCGGCTGGTCGGCCGGCAGTTTCGCCAGCGCGCTCTCGGCGTCTCCATACTGGCTCACACAACGAAATCCCGGCGCCCGTCGAATCCAGTCCGCAAGAATCTCCCGGGCCGGCGCATCATCTTCAATGATCGAAACGGCGATGCTCACGTTCTTTCCTTTGTACCTCGAAATGCCGGTGAACCGTTGTCGTCAATTCCCACGACAGCCCTCTCGCTTCTCTCCCGGTTTCGTTCCGGGCCGGCCACAGCAACCGGCACGACAAAGCGGATCTGTGTGCCCTGCCCCGGGCGGCTGCGGATCTCGCAGTGCCCGCCGATCTCAGCCAGACGCCGTCGCATATTGGCGAGCCCGTGGCCGCGCGCGAGCCGGTCCGACCCGGGCGACCGTTCGGGCACCGGGGCGGCGGCGGCAAATCCGGTGCCATTGTCCTCGACGCCCAGGGAGAAAACCGGGCCCGAAAGCGACAGTGACACGCGGACTTCCGAAGCCGCCGCATGTTTCACCACGTTGTGCAGCGCTTCCTTGAAGGCGAGGAACAGATTGTGCCGCACCTCCGCGCTCAACGGCCAGGCCGGCAGTTGCACCGAAAAATCAAGCCGGCACCTCACATTGGCCGTCCCGAGAAAATCCTGGGCATACCTGCCCAAATAGCTCGCCAGACTGTCCAGCGAGTCGTGCTTCGGATTGACCGCCCAGACAATCTCGTCCATCGCCCGAGTGACCTCGCGCGCCGTGCTGTAAATTCGATCCAGATTCGCGGCTGCCTGGGCCGGGTCGTCCAGGTCGCCGCGAGCCGGCTGGCTCAACAGCGTGATGCGCGTAAGGCTGGCGCCGAGGTCATCGTGGATGTCCTTGGCGATGCGCGCCCGTTCGCGCTCGACCGCCTGCTGGCGTTCCAGCCGCTCCACTTTACGGCGCATTTGCCGCCGCGCATCAAACCAGACCACGCCACTGACGGCCCCTACGAGCAGGATGCCGCTCAACACCCGGAACCACCAGGTCTGCCAGGTGTGGGGCAAGACCTCGATCGACAGCGTCTGGCCGATTTCATTCCAGATGCCGTCATTGTTGCAGGCCTTCACGTGAAACGCGTAACTGCCCGGCGGAATGAAAGGATAAATGGCGGATCGGTTCGTCCCCCCGTCGATCCAGTCCCGTTCCAGGCCCTCCAGCCGGTATTTGAATCTGACCTTTTCCGGGGCGACCAGGCTCAACCCGGTGTAGCGAAATTCAATGCGATTGTGCCCCGGCGGAATCCGCAATTCCGCCTTGCCGTCATTCTCGTTGGCCCAGGGTTTCCCGTTGAGCAGCAGATCCTCCACGATCACCGGAGGCGGCAGGTGATTGATGTTGCGTTCATTCGGATCCAGAACCACAAGACCTTTGCTTGTCGGAAACCACATCAGCCCGTCAGCCGTCCGGCACCCCGAGGGCTGGAACCCGCCCGAACACTCCGACGTCGGAAGACCGTCGCCCTTGACGTAACTGACGCAGTGGACCGAATTCGTCAGCCCGTCGGCACAAAGGTGCAGAAATTTCTTGCTCACGCGAAAAATGCCGGCATACGACCCGAACCAGAAGTTGCCGCGCCCGTCGTCCTGGATATCGCAGATCACGTCGCTGGGCAATCCCTGACTCGTGCTGATGGCGGCGAAACGGCCTCCTTTCAGCCGGTCCAGCCCCCCGCCGAAGGTCCCGATCCATAGCGAACCGTCTTTATCCAGCCTGAGACATTGAACAAAATCGCTGGAGAGACCGTTGACCTTGCGGAACTGTTGCACCGCGCCATCCTTTAACAGCCCCAGGCCGCCGCCCAACATGCCGAACCACACGGCCCCTTTGCTGTCTTGCACCACCGCGCGAACATCCGGGAAGATCAAGCCGCGGTTGCGACCGTACCAATCGACTTTGCCGTCCTGATAGTGCGCCAGGCCGCCCTGGGTGCCAATCCAGGTGCTGCCGTCGGCCGCGTGCAGCAACGCCAGCACGGGGGTGGTGACGCCCTCAAATCCGGGCGCGCGCTCAAAATGACTTCCGTTCTGGACGAAAAGTCCCCCACCCCAGGTGCCCGCCCATATTCGGCCTTGAGCATCTTGCGAAACGGACCAAACGAACGAATTCAACACGCCCTCCGCCGCGGCAAAGTGGGTCCACTCCGTCCCCTGCATGCGGTACAGGCCCGCGCCTTCGGTGCCGATCCATACGGCACCGTCCCGGGCCTCGCTGACGGACAGTACGGCCCGGCCTTGCCATTGGTCCGGCGAATCCACCACCGCCACCTTGCCCTGGCGCAGCACGACCAAACCGTTGCCGGTCCCCATCCACAAATTGCCCTCACGATCTTCACACATTGTGCGTATCCAGTCGCTCGGCAGCCCGTTCGTGCGGTTGAAGAACAACACGGTGTGATTCGGCAGAATCAGATCCAATCCGCGATCGACAACCCCCGCCGCCAACCCTCCAGCCCGCCTCTCAATCAAGGCGCTGGCGGCGCCGGTTCCCCACGGCGCGGCCCCCAGGTTCGCAACCCATTTGTCTCCCTGCCACTTGCGGAGCCGTCCGTCGCTGGCGATCCACAACCCTCCGTCACGGCTTGCGCAGATGCCTTGAACATACCCCTCGTCGGATTCAGCGCCGAACGGCGCCGGGCTCAACCGGTCCCCATCAAGAAGCGAGACTTTGCCGTTCCACAGAACCCAGGCCCTGCCGGAATTGTCCTTCACCAGCGAACCCAATTCCGACTCAACACCGGTTGCGGATGGCACAATCAACCCGTCCCGCAACCGCAACAATGAACCGTCCACGCCCAGCGCCCAGATATCCCCCGTCTCGGTTTCCCCAATCGCCAGAATCCTTTGTCCCTTCGAGTGCAGGACTTCTTTGCTCTGAAATGTTCCGTCCTTGTGAGACATTAATCCGCCGGTTTCGTAGCCGATCCATAAAGTGCCTGCGGAATCCTCAAACAAGCTGGTCACACGGCTCGAAAACATTCCCGGCGTATTCTTGTTGTTGAAGACCGCGAAACGCGCGCCGTCGAATCGGACCAACCCGCTGTAAGTGCCGATCCACAAGTAACCGTCGTGCGTCTGGACAACCGCACTCACCGCGTTCTGCGGCAAACCATCATCTCGCTGCCACACGCGAGTGAAATAGTTCGGGACAAACGATTGCCCTCCGAGGCAGCCCAAACAGAGTGTCCCGGCGGAGGCAATCCCAATACCGAAACGGATGATCAGCCTGTTCAGAAGTGAGCCACAACGCCGCACCCGATCATACTGCCCAAGCTATTCCGGCTAGACAAGACCAACCCGAACGGAAATAAATGGGGTTGCACTCAACCCGGGAACGCCTATGGTACGGCCAGACTTGGTTCGGGCCGCTCGGGAGGGGCCGAACAGAAGCGGTGCAGTTTGGAATCGGGCAAACGGTGTTCAGAATCGAGCTTATGAGAATTCTGCTGCAACATGTCCGCACCCAGCTTTACGTCCAGAGTCCCGGAAACTGGACGGCCAATCCGTTCGAAGCCCTCGATTTTCAGCACTCCCAAATGGCCATTGATTTTGCGCGGGAGCACAACATCCCGGGGGTGCAGATCGCCGTAACATTCATCGACAGCCAGTTCGACGAGGTGGTGCCCCTGCCTCCGTTTCAGCCGGTGTCACAGAGGCCGACCGCTTAATCGGGCCGCCCTCCCTTCATAAATCCTTAACTGACGAACTCCAGTTCCTGGCGGCGCGGAATCAGGCCGCGCTCGAATGCCCGCTCCAGGAAACGCCGGATGGATTCGCGCCCCCGGTCCCCGTAATCCAGCGTCCAATGATTCACATACATGCCCACAAACCGGTCGGCGAGTTCACCGCCCATGTCGCGGGCATACTGCAATGCGTGCCGCACCGCCTCGACGCGATGATCGAGCCCGTATTGAATGCTCGCGGTCAGAATGTCCGAAATCGTTTTGCGATCCCCAGGCGCGATGCGTTTGTGAATGACATTGCCCCCCAGAGGCAGCGGTAATCCACCGTTTTCACGGCTCCACCACGCACCCAAATCTTCACAAAGCGCCAACCCCTCGTTCCGGTAAGTCAATTGGCCTTCGTGGATGATCAACCCCACGTCCGCCGCCCCGCTTCGCACCGTCTCGAAGATGCGGTCAAACGGCGCCACCACGTAGTCAAGTTCGCCGGCCGGCCGGCCCAGCCAGAGCTGCAGGGCCAGAAAAGCGCTGGTCATCGTGCCCGGCACGGCGATTTTCTTTCGCGCGACGCCCTCTCGGGAAACTTTCCTCCTGGCCACAAGCATCGGGCCGTAACCGTCGCCCATGCTGGCGCCGCTGGGCAACAACGCGTAATGCTGGCTCACGTAGGCGTAGGCATGGATGCTGATGGCGGTGATATCCAGTTCGCCACGGGTGGCGCGCTCGTTCAACGTCTGGATATCCTGCAAAACGTGCTCAAATTGGAGGCCGCGAGTCGGAATCAATCCCTTCGCCAGCCCGTAAAACATGAAGGCATCATCCGGATCGGGCGAATGGCCCAGCGTGAGTGTCCGTGGTTGCATCCCGGTTAATGTTCCGATCCGTGAACGGCGTGTCGAATCAAAATGCGCCTGCGCCCGAATCGGAAGATCCAGGTTGCGGGCCCGCCGGCTGCTGGTCCCTCCCAGTCTTTGGCGGGAACACGCGGCTCGCGTGTCCATATCCTCTTCCCACGGACGTGTCCTCTCTTTCCTTTCCCTTGCGTTCGATGCCTCGCCCTGATGCAGCCCGGACCGCTGCTTATCTATGCAGGTTCAACCGATAGAAACGCTGGGTGACCACATTGACCTCGGCGGGATCCACAACATTGGTGACCCCGCCGGAGCCTGCAATGTCGGTCAAGACCAGCCAGGAATTGGCGTCTTCCAGGGTCCCGGTGTATTCCACAGTCGCCGTTGCCGCCGACGGAGTCAAAGCGTCGAAGCCGAACTGGCCGGCCGAAAAACGGCAGCCGAAAGAAGCACAAGTCATGTGTTTTTCATAAAATTCCTTTGGGTCTGCAAATCGCAGATGATCCTATTCGTATTCAAACACTCACCGGTTCGATTGTCAAACCTCCGCCCGGGCCGGTACTGGCCAATTTGGCGGGGCGAGACTCCCGCCTGCGCGGACGAAGCCGCTTCGGCGCGGCGAAGGCCCGGCGAGCCGCTGGTCGGTCAAATCGTCCGGTTTCCGGCTCGCGAGGACGCTCGCCCCACCAACTTTTTCGCTAAACTGCGCCACTACCACCAAAACCGTTGAGTTGACATCACTGCTGTCACAGCATAATCCATCGAGCTGTATGAGAAACCGCCTGCTTGTCGCGTCCTGCCTCGTGCTGCTGTGCAACGGGTGTCAGTGGTTCAAGCCCCTTCGCAATCCTGACTCTCTGGACAATGCCAGCGCGCAGACGTGGGCGGTCGCCGCCGACTTCGCTTCCGGCCTGCACCATACCTACGACCAGGCGCCGGAATCCTTCTCTGATTTCGGCGTCATGAGCCGCGGGTCAGTTCCCGTGCTGACCAATGTGGTCGCGGTTTCGAAGAGTTCCCCGCCACTCACGTATGCGTTGTCGGCCCGGGACATTTCCATACTGCGACGAGCCGCCCCGGGCGGGCTGACGCTGGTGCTTTATGATGACGGCATCGTTTGTTTGTCTCCGGGGATCAAAAAGGCATTGGAGCAGGAAGTCCTGGAACACGCCTACACTCGCCAGGAATACTTTCGTTTGCTGAAAACTCACCAAGGGGAGGCGCGGAATTGGACAAGCCGCGTGTTGAGCGGCACGTAACCCGGGAATCTGAATCCTCGAATTGCGCTGATTCACGCGAATGGAACTTCATTCTCCCCGAAATCCGCGTCCCTTCGCGAAATCAGCGGATCCCTTTCCCGCGGCCATCTGACGCAACCGCCGGTGGCGCTCTTCCCGAGGCATCTTCGCCAGGCGCTCCGCAGCCTGGTAAAATTGCTCCAGGTCACCGCCGTTCAACCGCAGCAACCGCTCGAAGCCCGGCACATAATCGTAGTAGTTCGCAATGGTGTTGAGCCGGGCATTGTTGAGTTCGCCCGTGAACCAGTCGTCGTATCCGGAATAACCGCCCCATTCCGATTTCAGCGCGGCGTATTCGCTTCGCAACTCCTCGAAGACCCGCTGTTTCTCGCGGCGCAGTTGCTCGGGAGCCGCCGGGAGCCGCTTGGCGGCTTTTACTTTGCCCTCTTTGTCGAGGGTGTCGCCGTAAACATTTTCGAGCCGCTCGCGCGTCTCCAGGATCAGGTGCACGAACTGATCGTTGCGCCGGAGGGAAAGCAGATAGTGATCGCAAAGAGTTGTGCGGCCGCGGGCGCGGAGCCAGCGGCGGGCGCCTTCCTGGCCGACGGTGGTCGCGAACGCTTCGTTGAAGTCGGTGTCACCGCGCGCGAAGACGCGTTGATGGCCCAGTTCGTGAAAAATGACCTCCGCCAGCTCGGGTTCATGGCCGTAAATGAATGTATTCAGCACCGGGTCTTTGAACCAGCCGAGCGTCGAATAGGCTTCAACACCGTTCACCGACACATCGTAATCCTGCGCCTCCATCCGCCGGGCGCAGTCCCGCGCTCCGCGCTCGGAGAAGTAGCCGCGATACTCCAGGCGGCCGGCAACGGGATACCACCATGATCGGGGCTCCAAAGAGAATCGGGGGGCGGCCTGGACATTCCACACCACGTAAGGCCGGTGCACGTCCACATATTTGCAGTAATGCCTGTCCACGGGCAGTTGGAGATCCTTTTGCGCAAAAGCGCGGAGTTGCTGGACAAGCTGCAGTTGCTCCTTGAGCCGCGCGGGGGTTTGCGCATCGGCAATCAACCGATCGATCGGCTCTTCGTGAAAGAGAATCCGGCTCTCTCCTCTAATGGCTTGCGCGTAAAAGTTCAACGTCTGGCAACCGCAAACAACGGCCACAATGCAGGGGAGCAGCGCCACGAACAGCCACTTTTCCCCCCGGCCAGACCTGGGCTCTTGTTTCATTCGTTTTCTCTTTGACTGCCCGCCGAGCGGCTTCCGTCAAATTCTTTCGCCTTGGACGGCAAATGTCCAACCCCGCCGGTTACGATCCGCTCAAAAAGAAAGGCAAATTATGGCGGATCAGCAAATGGAATTGGGTTGGGGCGGCGCGCGACCGTGCCCGTTGGTCCGGCGGCGTCAGGGCCGCCGGGGCCGTGCTCGTTGGTGGTTTCAGCGCATGCGCCGGGCGGTGGACCGCGCCTTCGATTGCCAGCCGGCGCCGCCCCCGCGCCCGGAACAGATCTGGTTCCCGGAGTGAGCGGGGTGGAGTGATCGAATAATGGAGCAACCGGGAGGGCAGTGCCTTGCCTGCTCTCCATTATTCCAATGCTCCGACACTCCGGCCTTGACTCCCCAACCCGCCTCAGTCCCGCGCCGGTCATTGCTCCACCGTGGTCTGATAGCCCGCGCGGACAAACTCGCGCACCACTTCCAGCTCCGGCTCGATGATCGTGTGCGCCTTGGTGAACTCATGCCACTGAATGTTTACTCCCGCCCCTTGGAGCAGTTTGATCTGCTCGCGCACTTCGGCACAGCGAATCATCGGATCTTGCGTGCCGTGTGTCACCAGGAATCGCTGCCGGCACGCCACAGGCGACAGTTCCCGCAATAACTTCGCCGGCTCGCAGACGTGGCCGCTGATGCCCACGATGCCGGCAAGCAGATGCGGATACCGCAAGCCGACTTCAATGGCCATGAGGCACCCTTGCGAAAAGCCTCCGAAGGTGGTCTGCCGGGTCGGGAACCCTTTCACGCGCAGCGCCTCGAGCAGATCGAAGAGCAGTTTTCGGCTGCGTTCGACCCCCGGAACAATGTCCCCCCCGAAATCGAACCACGAGTAACCGCCGTAGTATTCGTCCGGCGCATTCACGAGCAGGTAATTCATCCAGGGCAAAGCCACCGCCTCCGGCAGCCAGCGATAGCCCTCGATGCTGTCACCCAATCCATGCAACATGATCATCAGCCGGCGTGAACCCTTCTCCGGCGCCGGCACAAAGTCGTGTTCGAGCATGAGGTCGTTTACTTTAAAGCCGCTCCCGGCTCCAGCGCCAAATGCGCCGGCGCCCGCGCCAATGCCGCCGATCACGGCGCCTCTTTGCCCCGGCGTCTGGCCTCCAGGTCCTCCGGATGCGCCCCCTATTTCCCGATGCAGAACTGGCTGAATATCATATCCAGCAGATCCTCGGTAGTGGTTTTGCCCACAATTTCTCCAACGGCGTTGACCGCGATGCCCAGTTCCGCGGCCGCCAATTCCAGGGGTTCGTTCGCCCGCAGGGTTGCGCTGGTGCGCAGCGCTGCCGCCCGGGCACGGTTGAGAGCGTCCTGATGGCGCGAGTTGATCATCACTTCCAACATTTCGTTGTTGATTTCACCCGACCAGACGAGTTCTTTGATCGCATCTTTGAGCGGCTCAATCCCCTCTCCCGTCAGACAGCACACGTCGGCAGCCGGCGGGCAAGGCGGGTTGTCTTCAGTCCGCCGCGGCGCGCTGAGAGCATCGCGCCCCGCCATGCCCATGCCCGGCAACACCAATCGCGCCGGCAAATCCGTCTTGTTGCGAACCAGAATGCGTTTTTTGCCGCGCCATTCGGCCAGAAACTTCTCGTCCGCCGTGGTCAATGGCTCGGAAATATCGATTACATGGAGCACCAAGTCCGCCTGTTCCAACGTTTGTCGGCTGCGCCGGACGCCTTCCACTTCAATTTCATCCCGCGCCTCACGCAGCCCGGCCGTGTCGATAAGCACCACGGGCAAGCCGCGGATGTTGGCGGTCTCCTCGATCGTATCCCGCGTCGTGCCGGGAATGGACGAAACGATCGCGCGGTCATGCCCGAGCAGTTGGTTCAGGAGGCTCGATTTGCCGGCGTTGGGCCGGCCGATGATGGCGACGCGGATGCCGCGCCGCAGAACCCGTCCTTCGTCGGCGGTGTGAAGCAGTTCCTCCATCGCGGCCACACCTCGCTCCAGCCGGGCTAGCAGCCGCTCCCTGGTGTCCGGCGCGATGTCTTCTTCGGGAAAATCGATATGGGCCTCGACGTGAGCAAGGACGTGGAGAAGTTCATCCCGGAGGTGGTTGACGCGCTGGGATAGCTTGCCGGCGAGCTGCTCGTTGGCGGCGCGCAGGGCCAGCTCGGTGCGGGAGCGAATCAGATCGACGACGGCTTCCGCCTGGGCCAGATCAATGCGGCCGTTCAGAAAGGCGCGCCGCGTAAATTCACCCGGTTCCGCCGGCCGCGCCCCGCTCTCCAGCACGGTGTCCAGCACGCTCTTGGCCGGGAGCGTTCCGCCGTGACACGTGATTTCCACAACGTCTTCGCGGGTGAACGTGCGGGGCGCGCGCATGACGGCCACCAGCACTTCATCCACCGGGCTGCCGCGGCGGATGATCCGGCCGTAATGGATCGTGTGCGTCGCCGCCGCGGAAGGTTTTAAGGGGGTTCTGCCGGCGGGCACGAAGCACTTGTCCACAATGCTCAGAGCCTGCGGGCCGGAGAGGCGAATGACGGCCAGCCCGCCCTCTCCCAAAGGGGTGGCAATCGCAGCGATGGTGTCCTCAGGCATCTAAGGCGTGAGGACGTGGGAAACGATGGCGTCCAGCTTCGCAAATCTACCCTGCAGGTACCAGGCCGCGAGGAAGCACGCCAGCCCGGTGATCATGAACAGGATCACGATGCTTACCAGGTAAAGCCCGAATGCGTGCGGCGGATCGGGTTGCATCACGCGCGGCAGGCCATGATAAAGGACGGCCGCGGACAGAACGATCCCGATCCCCCAGGTGGTCCACGGAGACACAAACGGAAATGCGTTCAGCATGCGCAACACGAAAAGCGGACTGAGCCCGTAAGCCGCAACCGTAAAGGATTGCCCCAGCGAGTGGCGCCCATGGAAAGTTTCACCCAGCGCCTTGAGGAACTTGGCTCCAAGAAAAACAATGCCGAGCGACAAAATCAATTGCGCGATTTCGAAAATCACGGCCTCCGAAACCGACAATACCTGGAGGTGCGCAACGCTGCCGCGCGGTTTTCCCCAATGAACAAGGCCGCCGCCTTCCACCACACCTACGACCAGCAACAGCGGAAGCAAGTGCCCCAGGAGGATCGAAACCCACTTGCGCTGAGCCGTTGCGATTCGCTCCCAGGTGGGAATCGGCTCAAATATCAAAAGGACTGCCTTGATCATGCGGCTGAAGTCATAGCCCGCAACGCCGACGCTGACAACAAAATATCTGCTTCCGTCTCCGCACGGCACCTGCTTAACTCGGGTCGATGAATGTGGACCTTGGCATCTGGGGAAAGCTGACGCGCCTGGTAATTATTCTTTTCCTGCTTGCCGGGCTGCTCGGGCTCGCCGTCTGGTATCTGCCGCTGATCAGGACGAATGAACGGATGCGCCGGGAGACTTTCCGCCTCGACACCCAAATCCACAAGGAGGAAGAAATGGCCAAACAGCTCAAAGCTGCCATCGACAGTTTGCATTACGATCCGAAAGCGGTGGAACGGCTGGCCCGCGAACGTCTCGGCTATGCCAAACCAGGGGAAACGGTCGTCCATTTCGAACCGCCCGCCACAAACGCCGGAACCAGGCATTAGGAGCGCCACCCTGGCTCTTCGGGCCGGGCAACACGTGTCGCGTTATGCGTGATTGTTGACGTGTGATGCGCGCCCACCATGACCTGAAACCTCACACCTCCCACCTGACACCAGACCCCGGACCTTCAAACCGTCATGATCTCTTTTTCCTTGACTGCCAGATGGCCGTCAATCTTGACAATGTATCCGTCGGTGAGCTTTTGCACTTCCTTCTCCGCCTGCTTCTCCGCATCCTCCGTGGTGCCGCTGTCATGGGCATGTTTCTTCAATTGTTCCATGGTATCGCGACGGATGTGGCGAACCGCCACCCGCCCGTCTTCGGCCATCTTGCGGACGATCTTCACGAATTCCTGGCGGCGCTCCTGGCTCAGTTCGGGAAAGAAGATACGAATGATCTTGCCTTGAATGGATGGCGTCAGGCCAAGGTTGCTCTTGAGAATCGCTTTTTCAATCGGGTGCAGTGAATTCATATCCCACGGCTGAATGGCCAGCATGCGCGGCTCCGGCGTGGTGATGCCGGCCAGCTCCCGAATGCGCATCTGCGAGCCATAGACTTCAACGAGTATGTTCTCGACCAAAGCCGCGGACGCTCTGCCCGTGCGGACGCCGGCGAACTCGTTGACGACCACCTGCTCGGTCTTGATCATCTTGTCTTCCGCCTCCAGTAGAAAATCGTCCAGTGTCATAAGTGCGGGAAATTTAGCAAAGCCCCGCAAACCTGTATAGCGGGTATTTCACGTGACCTCCCTGCCGCCTGGGTTTAGCATGGCAGCCGGATGAATCGCGAACGGCTGGATCGATGGTGTGAACGAGGGATGCTCGGGCTGGTGCTGGCCATCCTTGTTGTCGGCCCCCTGGCTATGGGCGCGGTACGCCCGCAGGAATTTCTCTTCATTCAGGGACTCACCATGGCCGTGTTGCTGCTGTGGCTGCTGCGCCTCTGGCTGAATCCGCGTCCGCGACTGCTTTGGCCGCCTGTCTGCTGGGCGGTCGTGGCTTTTGCCCTGTATGCCGTCGTCCGCTATCTGACCGCGGATATTGAATACGTCGCGCGAATCGAAATGATCCAGGTGCTGATTTACGCGTTTCTGTTCCTGGCCATCCTCAACAATTTGCACCGGCAGGAGCACACGCATCTGATGGCATTCACGCTGATTTTCCTGGCCATGGCCATTTCGTTCTACGCCGTTTACCAGTTTGTAACCGGCTCGGACAAGGTTTGGACTTTTGTCAAACCTTACTCGCACCGCGGTTCCGGCACCTTCATTTCGCCCAACAATTTGGCCGGGTTTCTGGAAATGATTCTGCCACTGGGACTGGCCTGGGTGCTCGTCAGCCGCGCCAAGCCGCTCCTGAAGGTATTCATCGGGTATGCTTCGCTGGCAATATTGGCCGGCATCGGCGTAACGGTTTCACGGGGAGGCTGGTTCGCGACCGCACTCGTCCTGATCCTGTTTTTCACCATCCTTTTTTTTCACCGAACTTATCGGCTTCCATCGGCGGTGCTGCTGGTCGTCATTGTGGCAGGCGGGATCTATTTCGTTCCGCGCACCCCGTTGTTCGAAGCCCGCTTGAATGAACTCACGGCGAATGACAAGAGCAATGACAGCATGCGGTTTGAGTTGTGGAGACCGGCGTTACAGTTGTGGCGGAACAATGTCTGGTGGGGCGTCGGCCCGGATCATTTCGATTACCGGTTCCGAGCTTACCGGCCCGGAACAATCCAACGGGACCCCGAACGCGTGCACAACGATTATCTCAACACCTTGGTTGACTGGGGCATCGTGGGCGCCGCGCTCGTGGCGTCAGCCTTGACACTGCTGTGCGCCGGGGTCTTCAAAACGTGGCCCTATGTCCGTGGCTCTCCCGGCGATTTGGGGTCCAAACAAAGCAACAAGTTCGCCCTCGTCCTGGGCACATCCCTGGGGCTGCTGGCGATTTCGCTCCATTCGGTGGTGGATTTTAACATGCACATTCCCGCGAATGCGATTCTGGCCGTTGCCCTCATGGCCATCCTGAGCAGTTGCCTGCGGTTTGCCTCGGAAAAGTATTGGTTTGGCGCCCGCCTCTGGGTCAAAGCCGCCGCCACGCTCCTCCTGGCTTCGGGCCTGACTTATTTGGGCCGGGAAGAGCTGAAGCGCGCCGCCGAATATGCCTGGCTTGAAAGCGCGGAACGCGCCCCGGACCTTTCCCAGGCGAAGATCGGCGCGCTGGAAAAAGCCTTCGCTGTTGAGCCCAAGAATTTTGAGACGGCTTACGCCATCGGGGAGGCATTCCGGGTGCAAAGCTGGCAAGGGGCCGAGGATTATGCCCAACCGGCGGCAAGAGCCATACAATGGTTTGACCGGGCCACAGCCTTGAACCCTTACGATAGTTCCAGCTTCATGCGTTGCGGCATGTGTCTGGACTGGCTGGGCCGCCTGAAGGAAGCTCGATCGAGATTTGACCGCTCGGTTCAACTCGATCCGAACGGCTATTTTGTAACTGCTCTCATGGGATGGCATTATGTGCAGGAAGAAGATTACCCGGCTGCCAAGGCGTGGCTGGAACGCTCCAAATGGCTGCAGTCAGTTGATAATCCCATTGCCGAATCCTACCTGCAGATCGTCGACCGGAAACTGCTCGAAAATGCCAGCGGCACAACGGCCTCGACACTCTCGCCCCGCTGAAACAGGTCGTTTTTCATGAGTTTTGAGCCCTTGACGAGGGCTGGAATTTTATTTAATCTCAAGTTGACATTTGCCGATATATCCGTACAATAACGGAAAAGTAGTGTAGCAATACGTTTAGCCCGAACAACTATGAAACAAATTCGACTTCTTACGAACGGATTGGCAGCGTGCGGCATCGCCTTGGCCATGGTAGCGAGTGCCTCAGCTCAAACCGCCCAGCAGGGAATGGCCAAGGTTGTAAGTATCAAAGGCTCGGCCAGGTATATGACCGGTGCCAACGCCTCTTGGGTGCCGCTCAAAGTGGGCACTATAGTCAAACCGGGCGCCATCATCCAGACCGCTTCCGGGTCCTATGTGGACATGGTCCTCAATAGCCCCAATGCCTCAGGGCCCGCACTCTCGCCCATGACCAGCACCTCCTCGGCACCCGGAGAAGGAGGCACCGGCGCAGCGTATCAGCCGAAAGCCCAGCAGGATGTCGTTCGTATTTTTGAAAACACCGTTCTGGGCATCGATAAGCTGACCGTGGATCAGACCGGCGTTGAAACGATAGCCGAAACACAATTAGATCTGAAAGCGGGAAGCATTTTTGGCACGGTCAAGAAGCTCTCCGCCGGTTCGAAGTACGAAATCAAAATCCCCAATGGCGTGGCTGGAATCCGCGGATCGATCTACTGGATTACTGCCGGCGGCATCCTGCGGATGTTGACCGGTTCTGGGGCGCTGGCTTATGTCGGCCCGGACGGTTCCGTAACAACGAAAACGGTTATCGGTGGGCAGCAGTTGGACGCGCACACCGGAGAGTTGAGCGCTATCCTGCCTAAAATCCTGAAGGACCTCAGCGACATCAGAGCGGGCATCGGGGCCGGAGGCGGAGCGCCCGTAACCCCAATATCGCCTGTTATTCCCGTTTATCCTCGCATGTCGCCCGTCACGCCCTAGTAGGCTCGGCAGTCACGATTCGAACATCGCGGACAGTTTTACGACCAGAGCAGCCTTGTGTTGCTCTGGTCTTTTTGTTTAGTTCGCACCAGTGAAGCTCAAGCTCGTCAAGCTGGCTCCCGCTTCGATCGCGGTCTGCGTAATCGGCTTCGTCTGTCTCCTGCGTCTGCTCCATCCCGATTTCCTCGAAAGGCCGGAACTGATGACCTACGACATGCGCGTTCGCGAAGCGCTCAAGTTCATTCCCCCGGCCGCCACCAATCTGGGGTTTGTCGATATCAACGAAGCGAGCATTGCCTTCGTGAAAACCAACCGTTCGCTGGGGTATCGCTACGGACTTTACTGGCCCCGCTCCGTCTACGGGCGGCTCACTGAGGAACTGGCCGCCCAAAAGGCAAAAGCGGTCGCATTCGATGTGATCTTAGGCGAACTCCGGCAGGATCATCCGCCTGTTCAGATGGCGGATGATAGCCTTATGGAATCCGACGAGTTCTTCGCGCTGCAAATGCGGCGGGCCGGCAACGTGGTTGTTGCCGTAAACCAGGACCTTAGACCGCCGACCCTGTTCACGTCCAATGCGCTCGCCCTGGGAGATATCACGACGGAGAAAGATTCCGACGGGGTTCTTCGCCGGGCCCGGGCCTTCCGCTACTACCGGAAATGGCATTGGGCCTTCCGCCAGGTGGAGCGCGATCCCGACCTGGGGATTGACTTGAGCAAGGCACGCGTGGAACCCCGGCAGATCATCTTCACCAGGTCGGATGGTAAAGAGATAACAGTGCCGCTGGATTCCGAAGGCAATTTTGACCTGACCGGTTTTTGGGGATCCAACCTGCCGGCTGGGATGCCGAGGAAAGCGAAACCGTTCACGGAAGAACGCATCTGGCACATGGGTGTCGTCCTCGCGGCACAGGACCTTGGCCTTGATCTCGCCCACGCCGACATAGACCTCGAGCAGCGCAAAATCAGCTTGCGCGGGAAAAACGGAGTGGAACGCATCCTGCCAGTGGACCGTAACGGCTTCTTTTATATCGATTGGTGCCTGACGCCCTCGGACTCACGCCTCACAACAGAGCCCATTCAGAAGTTGCTGCAGCAGGACCGATGGCGCATTGATGGCACGAACGGCCTGCCCGATCCCTGGGCCGGCAAATTGGTCGTCGTCGGCTCCAGCGCCGTCGGCAATGACCTGACTGACCGGGGCGCAACTCCGCTGGAAAACGACACTTTGCTGGCCAGTGAACATTGGAATGTGGCGAATTCTATCCTGACCAGCCGATTCGTGCGCCGAACCACGCTCGCAATGGATTTGGCCATTATTACTCTGATGGGCATTGGGAGCGCGCTACTCACCTGGCGATTTCGCGCGCTACTCTCGTTTCTGCTGGTGACCCTTTCCATCGCCGGCTATGCAACGCTGGGCAACATCCTCTACCTGCACTATCGCTACTGGCTGCCTCTCATCCTGCCCATATTCGGCGCCATGCTGACGACCTACTTTTGTCTGGTCACCTGGCGCGTGGTGTTCGAACAGGCCGAGCGCCGGCGCGTAAAATCCGTTTTCTCACGAATCGTTTCACCCAACATCGTCAACGAACTGCTGCAGGCCGAGAAACTCGCCCTGGGCGGCGCCCGGCGCGAAGTCACCGTGCTCTTTGCCGACGTCCGCGGCTTTACTGAGTTTACGGACACCAGCCAGGAAAGAGCGGCTGCCTACGTGGCGGAACACAAGCTGACGGGAATGGAGGTCGAAGCCTACTACGACGAGCAAGCGCGCGAAACAGTGTCCACCGTGAATCAATACCTCGCCCTCATGGCCGACATGGTCAAAAAACACGACGGCACACTCGACAAATACATCGGCGATTGCGTCATGGCGTTCTGGGGCGCGCCGACACCGAATCCCAAACATGCCCTGGCCTGCGTGCGCGCTGCGATCGATGCCCAGCGCGCCATCCATGACCTGAACCGGCAACGCGCGGAGGAAAATAAGGGGCGTGAACTGGAAAATGAAGCGCGTGTTTCCGCCGGTTTGCCCCCCCGGCCAATGTTGCCGATCCTTCTGCTCGGCAGCGGCATCAATACCGGGATGGTGACCGTGGGCTTGATGGGATCGGAGGCCCACATCTCCAATTACACTGTCTTTGGCCGCGAGGTGAACCTGGCCAGCCGACTCGAAAGTCTCTCCGGCCGCGGGCGCGTTTTGATCAGCGAAACCACTTATCGATGCCTGCTTCGCGACGACCCGGTGTTGGCGGCAACCTGCCTCGCCCAGAGTGACGCCAACGTCAAAGGAATTCGCTCGGCAGTGAAAGTCTACGAGGTGCCGTGGCGATTGCGCGAGTGGCCGCCCCCACCCGGGCCGTCATCCTCCGGCCCCCTTGCCGACAAAACCGGCACCACGACTTTCATCCAGCGCGATCGGACCTGAGATCGCCGGCAGTTTTCTTCCTCGTCATGGGGACCTGTATTGCTAAACTACACTCATGATGCGCACGGCGATTTATCCCGGCAGTTTCGACCCTCTTACGAACGGCCATCTCGACGTGATCGAACGCGCGGTCAAGTTGTTTGACCACGTGATCGTGGCCGTGGCCAGGAATGAAAGCAAACAACCCCTCTTCAGCCTGGAAGAGCGGCTGGAACTGGTCAAGCACTCGATCCGACATTTGGACAATGTGGAGGCGGATTCCTTCGATTGCCTGCTGGTGGATTACGTGGAACGGCACTCCGCCCAGGCTATTGTGCGCGGTCTGCGCGCCGTGTCCGACTTTGAGTTTGAATTCCAGCTCGCCTTGATGAATCGTAAATTGAATGAAAGAGTCGAAACGATCTTTATGATGCCGCGAGAAACCTACACCTTCCTCAGCTCCCGAATGGTCAAGGAAATTGCTCAGTTGGGAGGCGACGTGAGCCCGTTTGTGCCGGCGTGCGTCGAGGCTGCGCTCGTAGGCAAATTCAGGATCGCTTCCGCGTAGTCCGGAGATTTTATGCCGTTGACCGTCAATTTGCGCCATCTGGAAAGCCACAACATCCTTTTGCGGGGCGAACTGCCGGTGCAGGAGTTGCATCTGGATCTGCGCGACCCGATCATTCGCGCGGAAAAGCCCTTGGTTCACAATCTGGAAGTCCAGAAGCTCGAAAAGGCTCTTTTGGTGCAAGGCCGTTTGCAGTTGACACTGCAATGCGAGTGCGTCCGCTGCCTGAAGCCGTTCGCATACGTTCTGGAGCTCCGGGACTGGACCTGTCATGTGCCGCTGGAGGGCGAGGAAAAGGCGGACATCGTCAACGACCGCGTGGACTTGACGCCCTATCTCAGAGAAGATATTCTGCTGGAGTTTCCACAACATCCGTTGTGCGAGGCTAATTGTGGCGGGCTGCCAAAAACATACCTTGGCAAGCCCAGGAAAACCAGCGAAGCCGCCCGGAGAGAAGACGCCGCGTCAGCGTGGGGCGAGTTGGACAAGTTGAAATTCTAACCTTTATCGAAAGCCTATGGGTGTTCCCAAACGAAAACCGTCTAAGAGCCGTCAGCGCATGCGCCGCGCCTATAACAGCCCCCTCACCTTGCCGCAGCTCAGCACTTGCCCTCAATGCGCGGCACCGTACGTCCCTCACCGCGTCTGCCCGTCGTGCGGGTATTACAAGGGACGCCAGGTCATCACGGTCACAGCCGGGAAGTGACAGGCGGCGAGCGCGGATGCTCTTCTCGCGTCCTTTTCGTTTATGCGAATAGCAGTGGATGTCATGGGTGGCGACCACGGTTGTGAAGTCGCCATCGGAGGCGTGAAACAGGCACTGGATGCGGATCAGGCCATTACCGCCCTGTTCCTCGTCGGCAGCGAAGGCGAAATCCGAGGCGCGCTTCAGAAGGTTCGACTTGATGACCCCCGCGTGGAAATTATCCACGCCAGCGAAGTGCTCACCATGGAAGACAAACCGCTGGAAGGTATCCGGCGGAAAAAGGATTCCTCGATGGCTCGCGCCATCGAACTTGTCCGCGACGGAAAAGCCGACGCGGTCATTTCTGTGGGGAACACCGGCGCACTGGTCGCCGGCTCGCTCAAATTACGCCGGCTCGACGGCATCGAACGACCGGCTTTGGCGGCTCGAATGCCTTCGCGAAAGAACGACTTTGTTTTAATTGATGCCGGCGCCAGCCCGGTCTGCGAGCCCCCTCACCTCGCCCAATTCGCGGTCATGGGCAGCATTTACGCCCGCGAAATTCTCGGCCAGAAAAATCCGCGGGTCGGGATTCTCAGCAACGGGTCGGAAGAAACCAAAGGCAACGAACTCACGCGGGTCGCCGCCCGACTCTGCTCCCAGTTGGACCTGAATTTCATTGGTTACGTCGAAGGCTTCGATTTGTTCGAAGATGCCGTGGATGTCGTCGTGGCGGATGGTTTCACCGGAAACGTGGTGCTCAAGACGGCCGAAAGCCTCGGCTATGCCATGATGCACTTGCTCAGGAACGAACTCGCCGCCACCCCGTTGCGCAAACTGGGCGCCCTCTTTGCCCGCGGCGCCTTGCTCGGCATCAACCACCGGCTGGATCCCGAGGTCTATGGCGGCGCGGTCCTGCTCGGCCTCAATGGCAACGTCATCAAGGCCCATGGCTCCGCCCGCGAAAGGGCGATGATGAACGCCATCCGGGTCGCTACCGGAGAGATCACACACGGTGTCAACCAAATCATCTCCCAGCAAATCGCGCGCGCGAATGAACTTCTGGCTGTCGCTGAAACTGCCGTTTCTCCGTCTGTTCCAGCATGAGTTCGTCACCCTCTCCAAAATTCAAAAACCCCCGGGCCCGATATGACTTCGTGGGCCGCACGTGTTCCATCGCCGGCGTAGGGTCCTACGTCCCCGCAAGAATCCTCACCAACGCGGACCTGGAGAAGATGGTGGACACCTCCGATGAGTGGATCACCAGCCGCACCGGCATCAAGGAACGCCGGTTGGCCGCAGAAAACGAGTTTACCTCCGATCTGGCCGCCGAAGCGGCGCTTCGAGCCATGAAAATGGCGGGCGTCACGGCCCAGCAAATCGACCTCATTATTGTCGCCACCATCACGCCCGACATGCCCTTCCCCTCCACCGCCTGTCTCGTCCAACGAAAGATACGCGCCAAACGGGCGGCCGCGTTCGACCTGGAGGCGGCCTGTTCCGGTTTCATCTTCGCGCTCGAAATCGCCCAGCAGTTCATCATGTCGCGCACCTACGACACCGTGCTCGTCATCGGCGCCGAAAAACTCTCTTGCATCACCGACTGGGGTGACCGGAATACCTGCGTGCTGTTTGGCGACGGCGCCGGCGCAGCCGTGCTTCAGAACCGGCCCAACTCGCACGGCCTGCTCACCGCCGTCATGGGCGCGGACGGCGAAAAGGCCGATCTGCTCTTCATGCCGGGTGGCGGCTCCCGGTGCCCCGCATCGGCCCAGTCCGTCAAGGCGCGCCTGCATTACCTCCACATGAACGGCAAGGAAACCTTCAAAAATGCCGTGCAAGCCATGCAAACGGCCGCCGAAGAATCCCTTCGCCGATGCGAACTTCAGATTTCGCAAATCAAATGCATCATCCCCCACCAGGCGAATCGCCGCATTATTGACGTCGTCGGCGAACGCCTCGGCGCCAAACCCGAGCAACTCTTCGTGAATGTGAAGAAATACGGAAATACTTCCGCCGCCTCGGTCGCCATTGCCCTGGACGAAGCGGTCCGGTCCGGACGCTTGCGCCGTGGCGACCTGATTTTGCTCATGGTTTTCGGCGCGGGACTCACCTGGGGAGCGGCGGTGATCGAGTGGTAAGCCGTATTTGACGAATGCCCGGGATGTGATATGTTCTGATCGCCTGATATGAGTGCGAGAAAGATTGAAAGTGCGGGTTCACTTCAGCAACACGTCACCGTCCAGGCGCGCCAAGCGCGTTTGTCCCTTTCACCCAATTCGGTCATCATTCACAGAAACGGCATCGAATTTCGCAGTCCCGTGGCGTTCGCACCTTGGACGGAAATGACGCTGACCCTGCAATCGCCGCCTGATAATGGCGCGATTCACTGCTCCGGCGTCGTTATCTCCTGCACCGGCAGCAAGCACGTCGGCTACCACGTTTCCATGGTCTTCACCGGGCTATCCAAGCACGCTCAGGCCCGGCTGAACACCCTGGCCCAGTCGCCCCCGGGCTGAGCTTGAAAGTCAAAGGGTCCGTCCCGGAAAACAGGGAGCCATCGTTTCCATCCATCTCTTACCTCCACACGCTGCCGCAACCGGATGGCCGCTCGCGGCGACGAAACGGCCACGGCGGCGCCGGCCTGAGGGCACTTTCCTGTTTGGCTTGTGCCGCATCTCTGTTACGCTGCCTCCATGGAACTGTTTCAGCGCATTCTGAAAACCGCCATGGAAGGCGGCGCTTCGGACGTTCACTTGAAGATCGGAGCCCCGGTCGTTTTCCGAATCAATCGTCAGCTCGTTGCCATCGAGTGTCCCTATCCCACGGAGTCCTGGATGAACTCGATGGTCGAACAGGTCACGCCCCCCCATCTTCGTAAAAAACTGCAGGAGGAGCGCGAAGTTGATTTCTCTTATTTTATCCCCGGGATTGGCCGCTTTCGGACCAACCTCTTTCAACAGCGGGGCCAGTGGTGTTTCTCCATGCGGTTCGTCAAAACCCTGGTTCCCAGCTTCGAAGAACTGGGCTTGCTCCCGCAGGTGAAAACCATCGCTGAATCACCGCGCGGCATCGTGCTGGTGGCCGGTTCGACCGGTTGCGGCAAATCCACCACCCTGGCGGCGATGATTGAACATATCAATTCGAACTTCAAAAAACACATCATCACGCTGGAAGATCCCATCGAATATATCTTCGAAGACAACCAGTCCGTCGTCGAACAACGGGAAGTCGGCCTGGACACGCTCTCCTTCCATCACGCCCTGGTGCATGTGTTGCGTCAGGACCCGGACATTATCATGATCGGTGAAATGCGCGATTCCACCAGCTTTACGGCCGCCATGAGCGCGGCCGACACCGGCCATCTCGTCTTGTCCACGCTGCATACCACCAACGCGGCCCAATCCATCAGCCGCATCCTCGATTTCTTCAAAGCGGAGGAGCGCGAGCAAATCCGGAGGCAGTTGAGCGGCTGCATGCAGGCCGTCGTCTGCCAGCGCATGGTGAACACCGTAAGCGGGACAATGACGCCAGCCATCGAAATTCTGATCAACACACTGACGGTCAAGAAGCTGATCGAGGAAAATCGCCTCGACAAGCTGCCCGCGGCCATTGAAACGGGGATCGAAGAAGGCATGCTGAACTTCAACCAGTCCCTCTTCCAACTGGTCAAGGACGGCAAAGTCTCGCAAAAGGAAGCGATGTCCAAAGCCAGCAACCCGCAGGCACTGGAAATGAATTTCAAGGGCATCTTCCTTGATGAGGGACGAAGAATCCTCGGTTAAAGCAGTTGCCCAGAGTTAATCTCCGGATCGGGTTGGGACGCACTGCGGCACGGCCTGGACGCGGAGCCCCGCGTCCCTGCCACCCCGGTCAGGACTTGAAGTACATCCGGCTGGTATCCAGGCGCTGCACAATCATGTTTATGGTGCGTTCAAGTGCCCCCAGATTTTCGCGCACTACATCCAACGCGTTGCGTCCCAGCCGCTCGCGCCGCGCGGCGTCGGCGAGAAGTTCCGCCAACACCTTTTCCAGCTCAACCGCATCGCGCACCTGCACCGCGGCGTCACGGGCAAGAAAACTGGCGACCACTTCCGCAAAGTTCTGCATGTTGGGCCCAAAGACCATCGGCTTGCCCAGAGCTCCCGGCTCGATCGGGTTTTGCCCGCCTTGCGCGGTCAGACTTTTGCCGACGAAAATCACGGTGGCATATTCGTAAAAATACTTGAGTTCCCCGGTCGTGTTCACGAGCAAACATTCGACCGCGCCGGGCTGATATGAGTTGCTGCTGGTGACTTCGCTCCGATAAACGAATTTTATACCCCGTTGCCGCAATTCGTGTCCGATCTCCTTGCTGCGCTCGAAATGCCGCGGAACCAGGATCAGAAACAAATCGGGAAATTGCGAGCGCAGCCGCAGAAACTCCTCCGCCAGCACCACTTCCTCCCCCGGATGCGTGCTGCCGCCAATCAGCACCCGCGAGTCCGGCGACACGCCAATCTGGCGCAGCATGGCCGGCACGTTGATCGCGCGTCGTTCGTCCAGCTTGGCAGCGTCAAATTTGAGACTGCCCACGACGTGGACGGCATCCGGGCGGCAGCCCAACTGACAGAGCCGGTCCGCATCTTCACGATTCTGCACCCCAACGGCTGTGAAAGCCGCAAACAACGGCCGGAAAAGAAGTCCAAACCGCTTGTAACCTCGAAATGACCGCGCGGATAACCGGGCGTTGATCAGGAACAGCGGCATGCCCATCTGGCGCACTCGCCAGATGAAATTGGGCCAGATCTCCGCCTCCACCAGCACGACCGCTTCAGGATGAATCGTGCCCAGCGCCCGGGCCACCCACTTCCGGCGATCGATCGGGTAATAGATTCGGCTGATGTGCTTGGGCAGCCTCTTTCGCAGCTCGCCCATTCCCGTCGTGGTCGTGGTGGAAACGACGATCTTGAGGTTGGGCATCAGTTGTTCCAGCATGTGAATGATCTGGGTGCACAGGTTCACTTCACCCACACTAACAGCGTGAATCCAGATGACGCGCCGATTCGTGATGGCCTGTTTGAACTTCGCGTCGTAATATCCGAAGCGTTGCCAAAAGCCTGGCTGCCAGTTGCCACGACGCCGCAACCGCAAGAAGTAATACGGCGAGGACAGGACAAAGAACACCATGAAGAGAATGTTATAAAGGGTGCGCACTGGAGTTTGGCACGGTCGTTTTAGCCCCCGATCTTTTAAGAAATGCGGCTCCAGTGCAAAGAAAATCTTTCGCCTGAGCTCGCAAGGGCGCAACTCGACACCAGCACCAAGTCACGGCGCCGCGCCTAATTGGAGCGCCGGATTTATCCGGCAGCCGGGCGAAAATGCGCGTGTCGCTGCCGGATGAATCCGGCGTTACGGTGCGGGTGTCAGCATCCTGCCGCCCGAAGCGCCTGGGAATGAATCGGATCTGCCTAGCCCCGGAAAAACAACAGCCAGACCAGAAGCAGCACCGGAACCATGAATGGGACAGTATATCTGCATACATACCCCAAAAACCCCGGAGTGCGCACCTTCTGATGATCGGCGATCGATTTGACCATAAAATTCGGGCCGTTTCCAATGTATGTGTTGGCTCCGAAAAACACGGCGCCGATGCCGATGGCGAGGATGTATTTGTTGAACATCGCATTGCCGAGGAGAAAGCAAACTTCGATTTCCTCCTTGGTTACCCCTTTGGCCAGGACATGGTCGCCGTGATAATGCTGCAACGCGCTGAAGGTGTTGCGTATCTGCTCGGCATGAGGACCGGCCACGGCTGCCAGATCGGCCCCGCCCGTCTGAATCAGATGCTGCACTTGAGCTACTGTGTTCGTGTCAACAAAGGTTCCGAATGTCGCGTTCAGGAAGCTCAGGTAGGTCGGGGCGTTGTCCAGCATGCTCGAGAGCGTGCCCGTGCCCCAGTAAAAAAGGCCTGAGGCGGGATTTTCCCCCAGCAACGCGCCCGCGTTGAGCCGGAGCCAGTCCAAAGCCGGAATCATGGTGGCGAAAATCCCAATGAACAAAATGGCCACTTCCTTGATCGGGTGAAACGTGAAGTGGTTGGCCTCGTGGACCGGCTTTTGGGTCGTGAAGTAGGATCCGACCGTCGCGACGGCCATGATCGCTTCGCGCAAAAACACGGGGCGACTGATAAACACCGCGAAAAGAATCAACACGAGAAAAAAAACGTTCGACAAGCCCTCGAAACGCCATTGTTCGTGAGCCGTCTCCTTCTCGCTGACTTCGCTCGGCGCGCGCGCAAAATTGAATCGGTCCACGACGTAGAACATCGAGAGCAGGGCGGCGATGCCGGTCGCCCATATCGGCAAACAATGTTCGGCCACCCACCAGAAAGGAATCCCATACAGATAACCCAGGAACAGCGGCGGATCGCCAATCGGTGTGAGGCAACCGCCTGCATTCGACACGATGAAGATAAAGAACACGATGTGGTACGCGGTGACGCGATATTTGTTCATCCGGATCCACGGCCGGATCAGCAGCATGGAGGCGCCGGTTGTCCCCAGCAGGTTGGCGACGAGAGCTCCGATCAAGAGAAAAACCACGTTGAGCAGCGGCGTCGCCTGGCCTTTGACATTGATGTGAATCCCCCCCGAGACGACAAACAAGGAACCGATCAGCGCAATAAAACTGATGTACTCGTGCGTTACCTGCAACACCCGGCCGTAGGCGTGCAGGCTGAATAGGTAGTAAAGCACCGTGATCACCCCCAGGCCGCACGCCACCTGGGGATAATGCTTCGACCACCAGTCGGCGAACAAAAGCGGCCCCAGTGCAATCGCCGCCAGCAGCAGCCCAAACGGCAGCATCATCCATGCACTTGGCTGAATCACAACGGAATCCACGCGGCGACACTAAGGGGGTGAACGGAGGTGTCAAACCCAAATGCCGCGCCCGAGAGTCACCCCGCCGGGGCGCAATCCCCTCCGCTGGAGGGAAGCGCTCCATCGCTTCCCTGTTTGTTTGACAACGCGCTGACGAAGCAGTGCCCTCCGGGATTTGAGCCCGAGCGCGTGGCAACGAAAGGGCTACTTCTCTTCCGGAATGCGCATGCAGTAGAACGAGCGATAAACGAAGATCAGCGCCACCACGAAGAAGCAAGCGCCGATGGCCGTCTTCGTGCCCTGGCTCTTCATGGTCACCGCAATTTCCGTCGCCAGCAGGCCGAAGAGCGTCGTGAATTTGATCACCGGATTCATCGCCACGGAAGACGTGTCCTTGAATGGATCCCCTACGGTGTCGCCCACGACGGTCGCCGCGTGCAGGTCGGTGCCCTTCTGGCGCAGGTCCACCTCGACGATTTTTTTTGCATTGTCCCACGCAGCACCGGCGTTGGCCATGAAGATCGCCTGGAACAAGCCGAAGAACGCAATGGCGATCAGATAACCGATGAAGAAATACGGGTTGAAGAACGACAGCGCCAGCGTCATGCAGAAGATGACGATGAAGATGTTCCACATGCCTTTCTGTGCATAAACGGTGCAGATGCGGACGACTTCCCGGCTGTCCTTCTCAGAGGCCGTCGTGGTGTCGAGTTTCAAGTGCTCTTTGATATAGACCACCGCGCGATACGCGCCGGTCACGACCGCCTGGCAGGAGGCGCCGGTGAACCAGTAAATCACCGCGCCCCCCATGAGGAGGCCCAGGATGATTTCAGGCTGCACGAGGCTCAAATGGGCGATCACGCCGCCGAACAGGTTTTCGAGGAGGATGATGATGCCGAACACCATGGTTGTCGCGCCGACGACCGCCGTGCCGATGAGCACCGGCTTGGCCGTGGCCTTGAACGTGTTGCCTGCCCCGTCGCCTTTTTCCAGTTGATACTTGGCGTTCTCAAAATCGGCATCGAAGCCAAACTTGCCCTTGATGTCTTCCTTGATGCCTTTGCGTGATTCGATCTGGCTCAATTCATAGACCGACTGTGCGTTGTCAGTGACGGGGCCGTAGCTGTCCACAGCGATCGTCACCGGCCCCATACCGAGGAAGCCGAACGCCACCAGGCCGAACGCGAAGATGGGCGCGGCAAACTTGAAGGCCTCAGGCATCAGGGCGACAATCGGCGAACCCTGGTACGTGGCGAGCATGACACCCAGTAACATGAGTAGGAGGATGACCAGCCCCATCCAGAATGCGGAAAAATTGCCGGCCACGAAACCCGACAGGATGTTCAACGAAGCGCCACCGTGCTTCGAGCAGTTGGTCACTTCCTTCACATGCTTCGAGTTAGTGCTGGTGAAGATTTTGGTGAACTCGGGAATCAGCGCGCCTGCCACGGTGCCACAGGAAATAATAGCCGAGAGCACCCACCACAGATTGTTGTCGAGGTCGTGTTGCTTCGCGAGCAGGAAGTAACTGGCTGCGAATGTGATGGCGATGGAAACCGCGGAGGTGATCCACACCAGGTGGGTCAACGGGGCTTCAAAATCGAAATCTTTCTTGTCTGCGTACTTGGCTTTGCTGACAACCTCGTTCAGGAAGTAGGACACCAACGAAGTCACGATCATCAGCGCGCGCATGACGAATAGCCAGATGATCAGGGTGGCGCAAAGCAGAGACTGTTTCTCGGCGAACGCTTTCTTAACAACGTCAGTCGATTGCAGGTCGGCAAAATAGGGGCTAAAAAGCGCCAGCGCCAGGAACGCAATCAACGCCACGCCGGTCACACCGTAGGTTTCAAACCCGTCCGCCGTCGGCCCGACCGAGTCTCCGGCATTGTCACCGGTGCAGTCCGCGATCACGCCCGGGTTCTTCGGATCGTCCTCGGGCAGCTTGAAGATGATTTTCATCAGGTCGGAGCCGATGTCGGCGATCTTCGTAAAGATGCCGCCGCAGATGCGCAGCGCGCTCGCACCGAGCGATTCACCAATGGCAAAACCGATGAAGCACGGGCCGGCCATTTCTTTCAGGAACACGAGGATGCAGATCATGAAGAACAATTCGACGCAAACGAGCAGCAGGCCAACGCTCATGCCGGAGCGCAACGGAATGCTGAGCGTAGCGAGCGCGTTACCCTTGAGGGCAGAAAAGGACGTGCGGGAATTGGCCACCGTGTTGATGCGGATGCCGAACCAGGCGACGCCGTAGGAACCGAGGATGCCCAGGATCGAGGCCAGCAGGATGACGATCACATGACCGACGCCCTGTCCCTCAAGCACCTTGAAGTAGAAAAAGATGCAGGCGGCGATCAACACCCACAGGATAGCCAGGAATTTGCCCTGCTGGAAAAGGTAGGTTTTGCAGGTTCCCCAAATGATGTGCGAGACATTCCCCATCGACTCGTGCACCGGCAGGGCTTTGGTCTGTTTGTATTGAACCAGCCCGAAGACGGCGCCGATGGCGCACATCACAATGCCGAAGAACATCAGCGCAATGCCACTGACTCCGCCCAGTCCATCAAATTTCACCGTATCCAGAGGTGGAATTTTAATATCCGCTTCTCCGGCGAATGCCCCCATAGAAGAACCGACGAAAACGAGAAGAAGACTCCAAAACAACAGGTTTTTAGTGTTTCTCATAATTGAGGCGAGAGCCTATGCAAACGCTTCTGCTATTGCCAACCCTTTTTTAGCCAGGAACGCACCCTAAATTGAACCTTGTCGCTGCCGGCCCATTTCCACATCTTCTGTGCCGTGGCCGAACGACCTATTTCAGATGTCTTGACCAAACCGGACGCCGCGCTGGAAATGACACTCCGCCCGTCGCTGTTCTCCGAATTCACCGGCCAGGCCAAAGTCAAAGAGCGCCTCGAAATCACCGTTGCCGCCGCGCAACAACGCGGCGAAGCCATCGACCACATTTTGCTGAGCGGTCCGCCCGGCCTCGGCAAGACCACATTGGCGCACATCATTGCCAAGGCCATGGGGGCCAATGTCAAAAGCACCAGCGGCCCCACGATCGAAAAGGCCGGCGACCTCGCCGGTCTGCTGACGAACCTCGAAGAAGGCGATGTGCTATTCATCGACGAGATCCATCGCCTCCAGAAAACCATCGAGGAATACCTCTACCCCGCCATGGAGGATTTCAAGCTCGACATCATCATCGACCAGGGACCAAACGCCCGCAGCGTCCGTCTGAACCTGCCGCGGTTCACACTGATCGGCGCCACTACCCGCAGCGGTTTGCTCACCGCGCCTTTGCTCACCCGTTTTCCGATTCGCGAGCGGTTGGATTACTATCAAGCCGATCAACTTCAGCAGATCGTCTCTCGCTCCGCGCGCCTGCTGAATGTGGATATCGAAGAACGCGGCGCACATGAAATTGCCCGGCGCAGCCGCGGCACCCCGCGCATCGCCAACAATCTCCTCCGCCGCGTCCGCGATTACGCCCAAGTCCGACACGAAGGCCGCGTCACGGCTGCCGTCGCGGACAAGGCGCTCGCAATGCTGGAGATTGACGAAAACGGCCTCGACGAAATGGACAAGCGGATCCTCGAAACAGTGATCGCAAAATTCGGCGGCGGTCCCGTCGGCGTCAGCTCGCTGGCGGTCGCCGTGGGCGAGGAGCCGGACACGCTGGAAGAGGTGTACGAACCGTACCTGATTATGGAAGGCTATTTGAAACGCACTCCGCAAGGACGCGTGGCGACGGAGCTGAGTTATAAAAAGCTCGGACTCAAGGCGGCGGCTGGAAACCAACAGAAACTCTTCTGAGCCCGTTCGGAACAACAGCCTGTTCCCGGCCCGAGCCGCAGCCAGAAAGCAGGGCGGTGCCTCCCGTCTGTCTCCAACCACAGAGGTGTAAACTGTTGCTTCGTGGTCGTTCTGGAGAGTTGAGCGACCGCGACAAATTCTATCGCAGCTGCGATAGAATTTGTCGCGGCTGTCTTCTTTGGATGAGGCTACCTCGCGGGTGTCAGCAACAGGCGGGACACGCGTGACTTATGGTTCGTAGCTCCACGGCTTGCGCATCTCGCGCGCGAGCCACTGGTTCGCCTGCTTGTCGCCGATGAACTGTTCTTTCTGCGGATTCCACTTCAGTTTCCGGCCCAGGCGCAACGCAATCACCCCCAGGTGACAGAGCGACGCCGAGCGATGGCCGATCTCCACGTCACAAATGGGCGGCTTGCGGGAGCGGATGCAGTCGAAAAAATTGCCCATGTGATCACCGCTCTCGTAAAGGCGCAGGGCGCCGGCTGGCAACGGCGTGCTGAGAAGGTCGTCATTGCTCGCCTCGATGCGCTCCCGCGTGACAAAAATCCAGCCGTCACTGCCCTCGAACTTGATGCCGTGCAACGGTCCCTTCGGGTCCACGACAGAGCCATCAATTCCGTTGGCGGTTGTGCTTTGGCAGGTATGGGTCACGCCGTTCGCGTAGGTGTAGTGCACCTCGTATTCGCTGTAGGCGGTATAACCGCCCGGAATCATCTGCACTCGGGGCCTGGCTTGTATGCTCGCGGGCCCGCTGCGGTCAAGACCCAGCCCCCAAAGGACGATATCATTGTGGTGCGCCCCCCAGTCGGTCATGGTGCCGCCGGCATAATCCCACCAGTAACGAAAGGTGCCGTGCGTGCGCTCTTTGACGTAATCCACTTTCGGTGTCGGGCCCAGCCAGAAGTCGAAATCAAACCCTTCCGGCACCGCGGAAGGACTGAACGGTCCCTGGCGCAACCCGGCGGGCAGCCAGACGTCAACGTGCTTCAACTTGCCGATGCGGCCGTTGCGGACCAGTTCGCAGGCGAGCCGAAAAATCCTCTGGCTGCGCTGCTGGCTGCCGGTCTGCAGGATGCGGCCGGTTTGCCTCGCCACTTTCACGAGGCGCTGGCCTTCGTCAATCGTCAGCGTCAGCGACTTTTCGCAGTAAACGTCCTTTCCCGCGCGCATCGCCACCAGAGAGACCAACGCGTGCCAGTGATCCACAGTGCCGCAAAGGATCACGTGGATATCGTCGCGTTCCATCACTTTGCGGAAATCCTTGAATGCCTTCGCGTCGGGCCATTCTTCCTTCGCCTGCGCAAGACGGGCCTCGTCCACGTCGCAAACCGCGACCAGGCGGCCAAAACGGGAGGCGTTTTTGGCGTCGTTCCGCCCCATGCCGCCGCAGCCCACGAGGGCAATGGCGGGTTGGTCATTCGGCCCGGGGACCTTGGCGTCGGCGGGCACCGCGGCGCATTCCTCGAGAAACCAGGGGGGCAATGTCGAGGCGGCGGTAAGGGCGACGGTGGCTTTCAGGAAGCGGCGGCGGTCCATTTTGATCTGCGGGTGTTTCATAATTCGTTAGAGTCTGCGCTGCCGGCTCGTCCTGCAGTCAATCCGAGCCTGCTTGTATCATACGCGCGGTGTTCGCCTGGTGAAAAGGCAAACTTTGTTTCCCGAACTTTAGAACTGACAACCGGTCGGGAATACGATTTATTTCCGCCTCATCACGCCGAAGCGCCGGAGCGGGGCTCGCCGGGCCGCCGCACTGGCAGTGCAAACGGAGCGCGCGGCAAAGATAGATGTGCAATGCCAAAAAGAACTGACATCCACTCCGTGCTCATCATCGGCGCCGGACCGATCATTATCGGACAGGCGTGCGAGTTCGACTACTCCGGCACGCAAGCCTGCAAAGCCCTCAAGGAAGAAGGTTACCGCGTCATTCTCATCAACTCGAATCCGGCCACCATCATGACCGACCCGGAGTTCGCCGAACGCACTTACATCGAACCGATCACGCCCGAAACCGTCGAAAAAATCATCGTCAGAGAACTGGACGAGATGCGCAAAATAGGCGTGCCCGCCAGTCCATCAAACATCAACCAGCCGCCGTCCATTCCTCACAAACTCGTTTTGCTTCCGACGCTTGGCGGCCAAACGGCTCTCAACACCGCCATGGCCCTGCACCGCTCCGGCGTCCTCCAAAAGTACGGCGTCGAAATGATCGGCGCCAACGCCAAAGCGATCGAACGCGGCGAAGACCGTCTCGCGTTCAAGGAACTCATGCTCTCCATCGGCCTGGACGTGCCCGTCTCCGGCGTCGCGCACGACATGAACGAAGCCCGCGCCATCGCAGAAAAGGTCGTCGAACAAATCGGCCGCTTCGAGCTTGTCATCCGCCCGGCGTTCACTCTGGGCGGCACCGGCGGCGGGATCGCTTACAACCGCGACGAGTTCGAGGAACTGGCCAAACGCGGCATGGACCTGTCGCCGGTGAACGAGATCCTGATCGAAGAATCGCTGCTCGGCTGGAAGGAATACGAAATGGAGGTCATGCGCGACAAAGCCGACAACTGCGTCATCATCTGCTCCATCGAAAACTTCGATCCCATGGGCGTGCACACCGGCGATTCCATTACCGTCGCGCCCATCCAAACCCTCACCGACAAGGAATTCCAGATCATGCGTGACTCAAGCTTTGCCGTGATCCGCGCGGTCGGGGTTGAAACCGGCGGTTCGAACATTCAGTTCGCCGTGAATCCGGACAATGGCCGCATGGTCATCATCGAAATGAACCCGCGCGTCAGCCGCAGTTCGGCGCTGGCGTCAAAGGCCACCGGCTTCCCGATCGCGAAAATCGCCGCCAAACTTGCCGTCGGCTACCTGCTCGACGAGATCAAAAACGACATCACTCGCGAAACCCCCGCCAGCTTTGAGCCGACGATCGATTACGTCGTCACCAAGATCCCACGGTTCGCGTTCGAGAAATTCGCGCAAGCCGACCCCACGCTCACCACCCAGATGAAAAGCGTGGGCGAAGCGATGGCGATTGGACGCACGTTCAAGGAAAGCCTGCAGAAATGTTTGCGCTCGCTGGAAATCGGCCGCAGCGGTTTGGGTGGCGACGGCAAACCGTGGCGCATCGGCACCGAAGTTTATGGCGACCGCGATATTCTGCCGCGCGATGTCATCAGCCGCAAGTTGAGCGTGCCCAACGCCGAACGCATTTTCTTTATCCGCCACGCCCTTCGTGCCGGTTTCACCATAGATGAGATCTTCAACCTCACGAAAATCGACCGTTGGTTTCTGGTGCAGATCAAAGAGATCGTGGATTTTGAGGAGGAGTTGGCGGCGGCGAAGAGTTGACCTCGGTGGGGCGAGCGTCCTCGCGAGCCGTGACTGAACTTGAAGTCACAAATTGAGACTTCAAGATCTTGGCGGCAAGGGGGAGAGTTTTTGAAATCCCAGACTGGCATCTCAGAAGAACTCGTCACAATCTGTGGCCGGTTTAGATAAGGGTCGCAATTTGCGACCTTAAAGCGTTTGAAGGTGACCGCGATCGGCGACCACCTTGGGTGAAAGGCAAAAATGGAAGGGCAAATGTCTTTGATTCCGATGGAGCGAATCGAAAGGGCAATACTTTCTATTCGGGGCAAGAAGGTCATGCTTGACAGTGACTTGGCGGTCATTTATGGCGTTCCGACCAAGGTTCTCAATCAAGCGGTCAAGCGCAACGAGAATCGTTTCCCGTCCGATTTCATGTTTCAGCTCACCGAAGCAGAGAAGTCCGAGGTGGTCACAAGTTGTGACCACCTCGCGCGGCTGAAGTTCTCTCCGCATTTGCCTTACGCCTTCACGGAACACGGCGCGTTGATGCTGGCGAATGTCTTGAACAGCGAGCGTGCGGCGCAAACGAGCGTCCAGGTGGTGCGCGCGTTCGTGCGGCTGCGGCAGATGCTGGCCTCCAACGCCGAACTGGCCCGCAAGCTGGAAACGCTGGAGAAGAAATACGACCGGCAGTTCAAGGTTGTCTTTGATGCCATCCGCCGGTTAATGTCGCCGCCGGAGACCAAGCGCCGGGAAATCGGCTTCCATGTGAAGCATGAAGACAGCGCCAAGCCAAAGGCCGAGAAACGGTAACGCTGCTGACCAGCCCCTCAACTCTCGACCATCTGACCTCAACTTCCGCATGATTGGCCGCTGGCATCTGGTGCACATCAAAGAGATCATGGACTTCGAGGAGGAGCTGGCGATGGTGAACAATTAGCTGCATATGCTCGAAAAGCTTTCAAAGGTAACCAAAGCAGCCATTGACGAGTTCCAAGCAGACAAGAAGCTAAGGGACACTTTGACCAGTGCATTCAAAGTTATGTTGGATTTTTATGGACTCGAATTGCTTCAGGACGAGCAACGCATTTTGAAAATCGCGCGGAAATCAACCTTCAATGCAAGGCGTCGACATTGGCTTACTCCGGCTAACCATAACTTTCTCCGTATCACTCGAATTTTGAAAGCGCTCTCGCTTTTAGGGCTTCACGCCCACGCACAGGCCTTCCTCAGGTGTCTTACTGAAGTTTATGAAGAGCACGGCACGCTGATCGGAACAGAATCCTTCAACTACTGGCGAAGCGCTGTTCTGTAGTTGTCTAGTGGTAGTAGTGTACCCCGCCGCCCGCCGTATTGGGGAACTTAGCGCCAAGCCGCCAAGCCGCAGAAGCGCAAAGGTCTTTGCATACGGCCACCTCCTGGCGACTTCGCGCCCTGGTGTCTTTGCGTTGAAACCGGCGCGCGGCACAGGAGTGCGCCATTCATGGCGCTTCAACCCACGAAGGCCAGCCGCCATTGGATTTCGTCATGGTCTCAAGACTTCGCACGTTGAAGCGACCTGAAGGTCGCGCCCCGGGGCGCGGCGTTTACGCCGCTTCAACTGGCGCGCGGCAACACTTCCAGGAAATGTCCAACTCGCCCTCACTTCGTATGTTCCGGCGGGCTGAAGCCCGCGCGTCTATTCGGCTGCGCGTTGGCGCGGCAAACGGCTGTATTCGTCGCGATGACGGGCGCTGCTCCACAGCCATTCGCGCGCATCTTTCACAAGAAACTCTTTCACGGGATTCTGTTCAGTGTAACGGACGGCTTTCTTCAAATGCGCCTCATCCCGGATAATTGTGTCAAAGTAATCCTCCTGCCAGAATTTTCCGCTGCGAAGCAGAAGCACATTCGACAGGCGCGATGACTTGCCCTTCCAGCCGGCCATCAGCTTCGCCAACGGCAGGTTCCAAACATCCACGACCACATGAACATGGTTCGGCATGACGACCCACGCCTGTATCCGATAATCGCGTCCATCGGTCTCGAGCAAAATGTACTCGACGAGTTCCGCCACGTCATGACGCCGAAGCCAGCATTCGCCGTGACCGCGATCCAGCCATGATTCGAGCTTCCGGCGTTTCGCGGAATCGTCAGGCTCGCGCAAAATCGTCTCCCACTCGGCGCGGCATGTCACGGGAAAGGAGTCGTTAAGCTGAAACGTGACGAATTGCGTCACGCTTGGCGCATCAAAGTGTGGCAGAAACCCGCGCTGATGCCAGCCGCGAAAACCTTTCCTCAGTTCTCCCACAGACGGCTTCCACGATCGCTCTCGTTTGGCGCGGATGAGTTCCAGCAAGCCGAGATTCCTGGGCGGCGCCCTGCGGACTGGTTTCAGCGATTCCATTGCGCGAAAGGAACGCGGCCTTCAGGCCGCTTCAATGCCCGAATGTAATGGGGCTGGAAAAGAATTCGAGCGTTCTCTTCATTCCCACGGTGGAGCGGCGTAACCACCACGCTCCTGTCCCGCCACGGACGGATTCACCGCGCCCGAAATGTTCACCGGGCAGCGGGCTGGGGCCTTTGCTCCCGAGGACGGCGTGTGCTTCGGAGGTCATGAGGATTTGCCTTTTCTGCAGCCCTTGATCGTACCATGATGAAACCATGCTGACGGAACTGATTGTTTGACCCAAAACCTCTCCTCTATGCCTGGCCAATCGCTCCACCGCATGCTGGTGTTCGCTGTTCTTCTCACTTCCGCCCTCAGCCGGACCGAAGCACAAACTCCCCAAATCATTCCACTTGCCCCACCCCGGCTCTGGCAGCGGGCGGAATTCCGGATCGACCACGCGCCCGCGGCGACCAATTGCTTCGATCCCGACGAGATCCGGCTCGACGCCACGTTCACATCGTCTTCGGGGCAAAGTCTGACGGTCCCGGCGTTCTGGTATCAGGATTTCTCACGGGCGATGACAAACGGCTCTGAGGTTCTGACTCCAACCGGAGCACCGCAGTGGCGGATTCGTTTCGCGCCGACGGAGCCGGGCGACTACACGCTTTCATTGAGCATTCACACCAACAACACCCCGGCGGGCAAACCGATCTCCATGCATTTCAGCGTTTCGCCGACTGTGCTGTCCGGACAGCACGGCTACGTCCGCATTGCGGCAGACAAGCGCTACTTTGAGACGTCCGACGGCCGGCCGCTGCGTCTCATCGGTCAGAACCTGTGCTGGTCGGACGAACGCGGCACGTTCGATTACGATGCCTGGTTGGGCGGGATGCGGCACGGCGGCGAAAACTTCGCCCGTCTGTGGCTGGCGCCGTGGTTCATGGGCCTCGAACACAAGCCGGGCACGTTAAACCACTACGACCTTCGGGGGGCGTGGCAGCTTGACTATATTTTCCAGCAGGCGGAGCAGAGCGGCATTTACCTGCTGCTCTGCTTCGACCACCACGGCATGTACCAGGTTGACAACCCGAGTTGGGGCGGCAGCAACAATTTCTGGAAAACCAATCCCTACAATGAACTCAACGGCGGTCCCTGCGCGAAGCCGAATGATTTCTTCACCGGCCCCAGGGCTCGAGGGCTCTACCAGAAACGCCTGCGCTACCTCGTCGGACGGTATGGATACAGCCCCCGGCTGCTGGCGTGGCAGTTTTTCAACGAAATCGACAATGTCTTCGGTCCGCTCAATGGTGATGACGTCGTCGCGTGGCATCGGCAACTGGGGCAATGGCTTCACGCCCACGATCCGTTCCGCCACCTGGTCACCACGAGCCTCACGGGTGGCAGCGAGCGGCCCGAAATCTGGTCGCTGCCCGAGCTCGATTTCTCCGTGTACCATTCGTACTACGAAGCCGCGCCCGGCAAGGGTGCGGCCGCCCTGGCGGAGGCCTTCGTGAAAAGGTACGGCAAACCGATGATGGTCGGAGAATTCGGCATCGATGCGCGCTCCTGGAACATCGCCGCCGATCCGCATCTGCGCGGGTTCCGGCAGGCGTTGTGGGGGGGCGCGCTCGGCGGTTCTGTCGGCACCTCCATGTCGTGGTGGTGGCAGGACGTCCATGCCGACGACGTGTACCTGCTCTTTGCCGCCATGAACCGGATTCTGCGCAGCGCGGGCTGGCCGGAAGGGGAATGGATGCCGGTCGAACGCGTCGCCGCCGGCGGGCCTCCCACAGAGCTCGCCGGGGTCATCCCCGACGGCGAACCGTTCAGCGCTCCGCTCGCGCTCAACTCTTTCCGGCGTCTAAGCCGCAAGATGGCCGGTGAGGTGGCGGTGGCCAACCCGCTCGCCGCGGCTCGCGCCTCGGAAAGCCTCTCCGGCTATCTGCGCGGCAACAAAGAGGCGAACCTCCAGCGAACGATCAAATTGCATGCTTTCTTCGGCGCGAAAGCCAAACTGGCGCTCCGCGTCAAAGCGGTGGCATCTGATGCCGGGTTGGTCGTGCGGATGGATGGCACGGAAGTGTTGCGCACGAACTTCCCCGGCGCCGCCGCGACCGCAATCAAGCCGCATGAAATCAACAAGGACTTTGTGATCGATCTTCCGCCGGGCAAACGAACTATCGAGATCGTCAATGCCGCGGGCGAAGACTGGATTTTGCTGGACTCGCTGAAGCTCGAGCAGGTGTTGCCCGCCGAATTCGCCGGCGGCTGGAAATTCGCGCCCGAATCCGTCGGGTTGCGCAACGCGGACCAGGCTGTTCTTTACGTCTATTCGCAATGGGTGGTGTTCCCGGCCGGCGCCCTGCGCTACAATCCTCCGCTGCTGACCGATCAAAGGATGAAGCTCGCGGACTGGCCGGCGGGCAGGTTCAGCGCGCGATGGTTCAACCCGCGCACGGGAATGCAGGTTGGCACATCCGAAGGAACGACACAGGACACGACTCTCACATTGCCCATTCCCGATTTCGGAGACGACCTGGCCGGCATCGTCGCACCCGTCATCATGGGTTCGCGGTAGAGGAACGATTCACCGGATTCCAGAACTCTCACCGTTGGTTTAGCTTGGGAGAGTGGCCGCGACCCGTGTTGCCGCAAGTATTTTGCCCCACCTGCTTTGAGGCAGGTCAGCCTTCAGTTGTTCGGGCATCTGGGTTTTGATCGTGTCTGATTCAATCGCACACCCATTTCGCGTCGGGAACACTACAGGAAGTTGCCGCGAATTCCAGCTTTCTTGGCCCGGGAACACACTGTAGATTGTCTGTCCGAAACACATGATGCAAACGCAGCCAAATTTCAACAACGCTCCCGCCCAATATGAAACCCACTTCACTAACGCTCCTCGCCCTTGTCTGTGCCGCCCCCCTCGCCGCGGCGGACGCGGAACCGGGATTTGTGACCCTGTTCGACGGCAATACCTTTGACGGTTGGACACCGGCCACAGAACACGCGAACACCTGGAAAATCGAAGATGGCGCGTTCGTCACGCGCGGCAATCGTTGCCACCTCTACTATATTCCGGCACTTTTGCGCTCCAGGCGCACGATCCCAAGAGCGTCGTCCGCTACAAAAATATCCGGGTGAAACGGCTCGACTGACGTCGCCTTTGCTGGAGCGCCGCCGTCGAACGGGCGGACGCAGCTTGAGCTTTTGGCCCGTTTCGCCTACTTGTTCAGGGTCATGATCCGCCCGTTTTTCGGAAACCTTGGGGTCTGCATTGGGAGTGTCGCCTTGGTGGTTTCGTCGGCCCGGCCGACTCTCGCTGCCGCGCCCGGCGCCGAACAATGGGGTATTTTCGAGATCTCCATGCCCGGCCCGACCAACGGCAACCCGTTCCTCGACGTTCAGTTTTCCGCCCGCTTCGTGCGCGCTGACGCCAGCATCGAGGCTGGCGGCTTCTATGACGGCGACGGCATTTATCGCGTCCGGTTCATGCCGGAGAAACAAGGACGCTGGCGTTACACAACGCACAGCAATGTTCCGGAGCTGGACGGCCGGACCGGCGAATTCACAGCCGGCCCTCCGTCGGCAAAGAACCACGGGCCGGTGCGCGTCCGCAACACCTATCATTTCGCTTACACGGACGGCACGCCGTACCGGCCGATGGGCACGACTTCCTACAATTGGTGGCACATGATTGACAGGCTGGAAGACCAGACCCTCGCCACGCTCGCAGCCTCGCCGTTCAACAAAATCCGCACGTGCGTTTTTCCGAAACACGCGCCAGACAAAACCAACGAACTGGCGCTCTATCCCTTCGAAGGAACGCCGCCGAAGAACTGGGATTTCTGCCGGTTCGATCCGAAGTTTTTCCAGCACTTGGAAAGGCGCGTCGGGGATCTCCGCAACCTGGGCGTCGAGGCGGACGTGATTTTGTTCGATCCTTATGACAAGGGGCGGTGGGGATTCGACCGGATGCCACCGGAGGTGGATGACCGTTATGTGCGTTACATCGTCAGCCGCCTGGCGGCGTATTGCAACGTGTGGTGGTCGCTAGCCAATGAATACGATTTCAACAAACAGAAAACCGAGGCCGACTGGGATCGCCTCTTTCAAGTGGTGCAGGCGGCCGATCCGTACGGGCATCTGCGTTCCATTCACAACGGCTTTCTGATTTACAACCACACGAAACCGTGGGTCACGCACGCCAGCATCCAGAACGGATCGGCGGTGGAGGACGCCGGCCGCGCGGAATTGTATCGTGATGTGTATCGCAAGCCGGTCGTTTATGACGAGGTGAAATACGAAGGCAACATCTGGAAACGCTGGGGCAACCTGTCGCCGGAGGAAATGTTGTTCCGGTTTTGGGAAGGGACCGTGGCGGGCACTTACGTTACCCACGGCGAAACTCTCACCAACGCGCAAGGCACGCTCTGGACGTCGGAAGGCGGCCGGCTCTATGGCGGGAGTCCCGCCCGGCTCGCGTTCCTCCGGCAGGTGCTGGCCGAGAGTCCGCCGGCAGGCATTGACCCGATCTATAAATGGCAGGAAACGAATCTGGCTGGCCAGCAGGGTGAGTATTATCTGCTTTATTTCGGCAAGGAGACGCCGGTCGCGTGGCCGTTTGAATTGCCACGATTCAAGTTGGCGGACGGCATGCAGTTTAAAGCGGAAATCCTCGACACCTGGAACATGACAGTCACTCCCGTGGACGGCGTCTTCACCATCCATAAAAAGGATAACTATGCTTTTGCTGACGCGGACGGTCGGATGATCACTCTCCCCGGCCGGCGCTGGATGGCTTTGCGGATCCGGCGCGTGCACAAGCAAGGCGAATGAATCCCCGAACGAACCTCGCTATCACCACGGCGAATTTCAATTCCTTGACCGGATCTTCAAGGTCGCAGAGATCGACCGGTGGTTCTTAGACAGGTCGAACCCATCGTTTGCCTTTCATACGGGATGCCCTCTTTTGGAGTGGCAATCCGTTGGAGAGTAATGGCTAAGCTCTCCCTGCACAAGCCGCCTGCGTCCAGGCAAAACCCTGTCTGCCGTCGGGTAATCACCCGCCCTTGCTTTTTGCCTCTTCCGGATGAACGTTCAGGTGTCGGTCACTGTCAAAACAGCAGTTCGGAATTGAATTCAGACACACACGCATGAACGGTACGAACAAAGAATCGGGACTATCCCGCGCCGACTCCCCCAATCATCAAAGCGGCACGCAGATCAGCGGCGGCCCGGGAAAAGATGATCCTAAGAAGCTGGTTTCGGTGATTGAAGAAAACCGCGCGAAGATCGACAAAGGGTGGGAAGAACTGAACAAGTTGGATCAAATGCTGAACCGGATGGATCAACTGCTGGAGCTTCGTGCGAACCAGCGCCGCCGGCGTTCCGCTGAGGCAACTGCCGCGCCCGCAACGAACCGCGCCCCCGCCATTACTCAGGCGGCTTGACCCGCGTCTAAAGAGAGGTTTGGCCCAGCGAGTGCAAGCGGCTCGCGGCTTGTCTTTGTCTTTTGCCTCCAAGCCGTCCCTTTCCAGGTTGGCCCGCAGACCAAGCGGAACGCACCAATCAAGTTAAGGCCGCAATCCCTGGGAGCGGCCCAAAGTTCTGGTCGCTGAGCGATGGCGCAAACCTAACGGGCTGAATTGCGCTTTTCTCCGGTTCCCTCGACGTGGTCTGAGGGCTCCTCTGCTCCATGGAGACAGCGAGGCCCGCGCTCCATTGCGTTAAAATAGCTTGTCGCCTGTTTTGGACGATGCGTAGTATTTCAGGCCGTCCAAGCCAGCTTAGCTCAGTGGCAGAGCAACGGTTTTGTAAACCGTCGGTCCTCGGTTCGAATCCGAGAGCTGGCTCCACTTATTAAACAAGGTATTTTATATCGCTTTCAAGGGTTTCTAATCGATTGATATTGCGATTGTGCAATATTCGTTGGTGAAGCCTGCGGACGGCGCAAAATGGTTCGCTGTGAAACCTTCGAGCGACAGAGGAAACATCTTACCAATGCCCGCGATTGCCTGAGGCGGTATTCCTTTCCTTGTCTGTGAGTCACATCTCGGGCGACAGACAAAACAACTGCGCCGGACCGCGCCAGATTGCGCTTGCACGGAGGGCGGTCATTGATACAGTCCCTTTCGTTTTTTCTGCACCGGCATCGGTGATTTTCGTGTTGAACCGAACTGACGCACTGTGAAAATTTTCAGTGGCACGGCCAACCCGCCTTTAGCCAGAGCCATCTGCGCCTCCGTCGGCATTGGGCTGGGCAAATGCTCCGTCCAACCGTTTCCCGATGGTGAGACGTTCGTGAAGATCGAGGAAAACGTGCGGGGCGAGGACGTGTTTATCGTCCAGCCCACGTCGCCGCCGACGAACCACAACCTGATGGAGTTGTTCATCATGATGGACGCCCTGCGGCGGGCCAGCGCCGCGCGCATCACGGCGGTGCTGCCGTTCTACGGTTATGCCCGGCAGGATCGCAAGGATCAGCCTCGCGTGGCGATCACCGCCAAACTGATCGCCAACCTGCTCATTGCAGCCGGCGCCAACCGCATTTTGACCATGGACCTGCATGCGCAGCAGATTCAGGGCTTTTTCGACATTCCGGTGGACCATCTCTACGCGGCGCCTGTGATGTATGACTATTTGAAGAAGAAGACCCTGACTGACCTCGTGGTGGTCAGCCCGGATGTCGGGGGGCTGAAAATGGCGCATGCCTACTCGCAAACGCTCCAGGCGGGTCTGGCTATCGTCGCCAAGCGACGCAAGAGCGCCTCAGAAGTCGAGTCCATGGCGGTCATCGGCGAAATCCGCGGCAAGAACGTTTTGATGGTGGATGACATGACGGAGACGGCGGGAACGTTGACGGCGGCGGCGACGTTGCTGAAAAAGAAGGGCGCCAACCAGATCCTGGCCTGTGTCTCCCACGCCATTTTGAACGATGTGGGCATCCAAAGATTGCGAAAATCCGTGATTGACGAACTGATAACAACTGATACTGTCCTTCGCCCCGCTATTGAGGGCGTGAACATTACCACGTTGTCCGTCGCGGGGCTCTTGGGCGAAGCGATCAAACGCATCCATAGCAATTCGTCGGTAACGTCGCTGTTTGAGTTTAAAGGCGGACGCACCAGCTAGCCTGGCGCACTGCCGCAAATTTTTTTGAAATGAAATCCGTACCATTGAACGCGTTTCCCCGTTCGCTCAGCCGGCGCGCCGGGGCGAAGAAATTGCGCGCCTCTGGCCGCATCCCGGCGGTGATCTACGGTCGTCAGAGAACCGCGCAAAACATCGAGGTCAATGTCGAGGAAATGGAAAACCTGATCCACCATTCCGTCTCCGAGAACCTGCTGGTGGATTTGGCGGTCAAAGACGATGCCATGCCCAAGCGCCTGGCGCTGGTGCAGGAAGTCCAGCACCATCCGCTCCACGGCAATGTCCTGCACGTGGACTTTCACGAGGTTTCGGAAAACGAAAAAGTCACCGTCCTGGTGCCGGTCGAGACGGTCGGTGAACCCGTCGGTGTTAAAACCGGCGGCGGCGTCCTCGAACACGTCCTGTTCAAGCTCAGAGTGCGCGGTCTGCCCAAAGATGTGCCGGAGCAGATCGTGATCGACGTTTCCAGCCTTGAGTTGGGCCGGGCGATTCATCTCGGCGAAGTCAAGGCTCCCGAAAACATTGAGATTCTCGGTGACAAGAAGATCCCGGTCGTGGCCGTGGCGTTGCCGCGCACGGAGGAAGAGGAAGCCGCGGCGGTGGAAGCCGAACCGGTGGCAGCCGGCGACGTGGAAATGATCAAAGAGAAGAAGGAAGAGGGCGAAGAAGGCGCCGAAAAAGCCCCCGCAACGAAGGGCGCCGAAAAAGCCCCCGCAGCGAAGGGCGCCGAAAAAGCCCCCGCAGCGAAGGCTGCCGAGAAAGGGGCGCCAAAAGCCGCGGCAGCCGCACCCGCAAAAGGGGCGGCCCGGGCTCCGGAAAAAGGCGCCGAAAAGAAGGCCGAAAAACCGGCGGAAAGGAAAAAGTGATTTGGCCGGCCGCCCCGAATCGGAATCGAGGCGGCCGCCTCGGCCCTGCGCATGGAGAACCTGCATCTCATCGTGGGATTGGGCAATCCCGGCGCGGAGTATGCCAAGACACGGCACAACGCGGGTTTCTTGCTGGTTGAGAAGCTGGCCGGACGATGGCGGACGAGTTGGACCTACGAAAAGAAGTTCAACGCGAGGGTCGCCAGGGCGGAACGATGCGGAGCCAGGGTGCTCCTGTGCGAGCCGCAGACGTACATGAATTCAAGCGGTGCCGCGGTCGGAGCGCTGGCGGCGTTCTACCGCGTGCCGCTCGGGCGCCTGATGGTCCTGGTGGACGATGCCGATTTGCCGCTGGGCGAGATTCGATTGCGGGCGGGGGGCAGCAGCGGCGGCCATCACGGCCTCGAGTCCATCGAGCAGTGTCTGGGCACACGCGCCTTCCCCCGGCTGCGGATTGGCATAGGACGGACGCCGGGTGCGCGTCAGATCGTTGATTACGTCCTGGGGCGGCTTAGTTCGGTTGAAGCGGCGACGGCAGACCAGGTTTTGACGGTGGCCTGCGACCAGGTGGAATGCTGGTTGAGCGATGGAATACAAAAAGCAATGAGTCGGTTTAACGGAAGCCTGACAGACCGGGATTCCGCGAATGAAGGAAAAGAGCAGTGAAACGATACGAAGGATTGTTCATATTGGAAACGGCCGGCAAAGAAGAGGGAATCAAGGACGCCATCGACAGGATCTCCTCTGAAATCGCGTCAGCCGGCGGCAAAGTGGAAACGGTGCAAAAAATGGATAAGAGGAATTTCGCGCGTGTTGCGGATAAGAAGCACAACGCGGGCTTTTACGTGAACATTATTTTCGAAAGTGAGCCGTCGGCGATCGACCAGTTGAAACATCGATTCGCGATGAACGAGGAGGTGTTTCGCGTGATGTTCAGCGCGGCGCCGGCGCCAAAACCAGCGCAGTAAACCCGGAACCCACGGAGGGAATTATGGCAGGCTTCAACAGAGTAATATTGGTCGGGAATCTGACGCGCGATCCCGAATTGCGTTACACACCCAAAGGAACGGCGATCGCCAGGATCGGTCTGGCGGTCAACCGCGTCTGGCGAAATGAGGCCGGTGAAACCAAAGAGGACGTCACCTTCGTCGATGTCGACGCCTTTGGCCGTCAGGCGGAAACGCTGGCGCAGTACATGAAAAAGGGCAGCCCCCTGCTGGTGGAAGGCCGGTTGAAACTGGATCAGTGGGATGACAAACAAACCGGACAGAAACGCAGCAAACTCGGCGTGGTGCTCGAAGGCTTTCAATTCCTGGGCGGCGGCAATCGAGGTGAAACCAATGGCGAGGCAACTCGCCGTCCCGCCGCCGCGCCGGCAACGGCTTCTCCCCCCGCCGAAGGGTCAGTTGAACCCGAGGCGCCGCCCCACGAACAAGACGATGTGCCCTTTTGAAATTTGAACCGGGTTGGGAAGCGACGGGCTGCAACCTTCCACCCCCAACCCTCAACTCTCATTCATCTCGTATGGCAAAAACCGAAGTAATACTCACCAGCAATATTGTCGGTCTGGGCGCCGAGTCCGACCAGGTCAGAGTCGCGGCCGGCTACGCCCGCAACTATCTGTTTCCACAGCGACTGGCGATTCCCCTGACACATGTCAACAAGCGCCGGATCGACTCGCTCAAGCAACGCCGCGCCGAGCGCGAAGCCCATGAGTTCAACACCATGGCCGAGCTGGCCAAGGGGGTGGCCAAACTGGTCTGTATCGTGCAGGTCAAGACCGGCGAGGACGGGAAGATTTTCGGGGCCGTCACGGCCGGCACCATTGCCGACCAGCTCAAAAACCAGTTCGATATTTCGCTCGACAAACGGAAAATTCATCTCGAGCACCCGATCCACACCCTGGGAGATCATGACGTGGAATTGAAACTGCACGCGGAGGTCGCTGCCACGCTCAAAGTGCGCGTCGAAAGCACCACGCCGCTGCCCGCGCCGCCCGAAGCGCCCGCACCCGAGGGGAGGAGGGAAGAACGCCCGGAGCGGCGTGGAAGACGAAAGGAAACTCCCGGTGAAACCGCCGCAAAGCCCGGCGCTGAAAAGACGGAAGGCGGCGAACGCAAACCACGCGCGGTGAAAGCGGAACGCACGCCGAGGGGAGAAAAGACGGTAAGAACGGAGAAGGCTCCCAAGGCTGAGAAGACGGCGAACCCGGCCAAATCTGAAAAGCCGGAGTAGCTCCCCACCCGGAATGCCTGAAGGGCTGTCCCGTTCCTGCGGGGCTAAGTGCCTTTGAATGCCCGCATTTGGAACGAAGCACATCCCCAAGCCAAAAGAGAATGGCCCGAAGCTTCCCCTCGGGGGAAGAACGGAAACCACAGATGGACGCAGATCAACACAGATTTCGTCGGAATCAATTCCTGCCCCCGCGGGTAGCCTTGTCGCTTTTCACCATCCCCTGGCATCTGCGTGCATCTGTGTCCGTCTGTGGTTTCAAGAGCTTTTTGAGGTTAATCGCCTGCCTCACCAATCTTTGACCGGGCGCTCTTGATCAACTGCCTTTTGCTTCCGGCTGACCGGCAGCATCAGATCGTCATTCTTCTGCGAATCCAATAATTGTTGAGCCTCCTGCGGCGTCATTTCACCGGCCGCATAAGCCTGCTTTTGCTCCTTTTCCTGGTTCGGCTGCGGCTGCTCTTTTTCGCCGCCGGGAGATTTTTGCGCCGGTTGCGGCTGCGGCTGTTTCGGCTCCGGCTCTCTTTGATTCCCAGCCTGCTTTTGCTCGGATGGATTTTGTTGCTGTTGCTGCTGTTGCTGTGATTGAGAATTCTGCTGCTGGTCCTTCTGGCCCTGATTCTGATTCTGATTCTGCTTCCGATCCTGATTTTGTTTCTGATTTTGATCTTGATTCCGCTTCTGATTCTCCTGCTGTTGCTGTTGTTGCCGCTGTTTCTTGAGTTCCTCGAGCTGTTGCTTCACGAACTCGTAATTGAACTTCGCGTCGGCATCCCGAGCATCGAGCTTGAGGCTGCTTTCGTATTGCTTCAACGACTCTTCCCAGCTCGCGGCTTTCTTTTCCGGGTCGGGATTTTGTTCGCCGAGACGGTAGAGAGCGTTGCCGAGGTTGTAGTAGGCCTGTTCCTGCAACTTCAAATCAGGCGCGCCCAGAACCTGGTCGAAATGCTTTGCGGCCCGGTCAAATTGCCGGTGGCGATAGGCCGCCCCCCCGGCGTTGAAGTGCAGCCGCGGATCGTCGCCTTTCTTTTCCAGCGCGCGTTCGTATTCTTTCAGGGATTCAACGTAGTTGCCGGATTGGTATTCGCGCAACGCGCTCGATGAAGAAGCAAAAGCCAGGGCAGGCAGAAGCATCAAAGCCAGCGTTGTCGCTGCAGTTGACGGACCGAATCCGAGGCTCAATCGGGAAATCACGGTCGCCCTTACCCCGGCCCTCTGCCCGGGAGAGACAGAGAACCCCTTCCCGCTGCCGCCGTGTTCCGGTGACGCGGGCGCTACCGCAGCGTCTCGCTCATTTGGTTCCCCATGCGTTTGCGAAACCGGAGCGCCTGCACTTTGCGGTGCGGAGAAATCTTGCTCCCCCACCGGGTCCCGAGGAGTCCGGATTTCAGTCTGCAGCCCGGCGTGCGGGTGGTTGTGCCGGCCCATCTTTCTTTCCGGAAGAAGTATTTCGATGATCAGGAGGGTGATCCCCAGCGCCAAAGGCCAGTGGTAGCGTTCGTGCGGGTGTCTCACCCATCTCTCTTTCGCCTCGGATTTTGGCAAAGGGGCCAGACCCTTTTGATAAAGCGTGTCGATCGTTCGCGCCCCGCGCAGGGGCAGGTAGAATCCGCCCGCGGCACCGGCGATCTGCTGCAGCAACGATTCGTCCAGGCGCGATTTCACCACGTTGCCGTTTTTGTCGCGGATGTAATCACTCTGGCCATCCGCGCCTTTGACGCGGAGCAAGTCGCCTTCAGCCGTGCCGATCCCGATCGTGAAGATGCGCAGGCTGGCCGCCGCCGCGCTTTTGGCCGCTTCGAGCGCTCCGGAATCGTGGTCCTCGCCGTCGGTGAAGAGCACGAGCACTCTGTAATTGTCTCCTTCCTTCAAAGTCTTCTGCGCCTCTGTGATCGCCGCAGCCAGGGCCGTGCCGCCTTCGGGGATCGTGTTCACATCCAGCGCCTGCAGGCTCTGGCGAAAGGCGTCGTCGTCGAAGGTGAGCGGGCATTGCAGAAACGCCGTGCCCGCAAAGGCGACCAGCCCGAGCCGGTCGGATTTCGCCTGCTGCATCAGGTCGAGCGCCGCCAGTTTCGCGCGCTCGAGCCGGTTGGGCGCGATATCTTCGGCCAGCATGCTCTTGGACGTGTCAACGGCCACGATTATGTCCAAGCCGCGTTGCCGGACTTCCTCGAGGTCATAGCCCCATTGCGGCTGGGCCAGCGCCAGAATCAAGGCAACCACCGCCAGAACCAGGCAGGCCGCACGGAGCTTCTGTCGCGCGGGGGAAACCCCGGCGATCAACGCCGGCAAAAGCCGCGCGTGAATGAACTGCGTCATCAGATCCTGCCGCTGTCGCCACGACCACCAGAAAAACAGGATCAGGGCCGGCGGCAGCGCCAGCAGCAACCAGAGGTAATGAGGGTTGGCGAAGGTCATTTGCCGATTAGATCATGGCAATCTTCTTAAGAGCGTGTGCCGCAAAACGATTTCGACCAGGAGCAATCCCAGGCCCGGTGAAATCAACCAGGGAAACAGTTCATGAAATTCGGTATACTTTTTCACTTCCGCCTCGGATTTCTCCAATTTGTCGATCTCGGCGTAGATGGCCTGGAACCTCTCGGTATTGTCCGCCCGGTAATATTTCGCTCCGGTCATCGCCGCGATTTTCTTCAGCGTGTCTTCGTCGATATCGACGGGCTGCAATTGGTAACCGGCTTTGCGCCCGGCAAAGAAGACGGGCATCGGGGCCTGGCCCTGCATGCCCACGCCGATGGTATAGACCTTCACACCGAGGGCCCTGGCCGCCTCCGCGGCAGTCAGGGGGGCGATCTTGCCGGCATTGTTCTCCCCATCGGTCATCAGAATCACAATTCTGCTCTTCGATTTCAGGCCCCGCAGGCGGTTGATGGCGGTGCTTAGAGCCGAACCAATGGCGGTCTGATTGGGATCAATCGTCCCCAACTCCAGCCGGCCCAGGTTTTCCAAAAGATAATCGTGATCGAGTGTGGGCGGCGCCGCAATGTACGACTGGGTGGCGAACACGACCAGCCCGATGCGATCGTTTGGCCGTTTTTCGATGAATTTCTTTAAAACACCTTTGGCCATCGCCAGACGGCTCAGGCGTCCCGATCCCGTCACGAAATCTTCCGACGCCATGCTGCCCGACATATCCAGCGCGGCGACAATGTCCACGCCGCTGGCGTTGACTTTCGTTTCGCTCCGGCTGAAGCGCGGCTGAGCCAGCGCGACGATGAACAGCGCGAGCACGAGCCAGCGCAACGCCGCGAGCAACGCGCTGGAACGCGAGCGCGTCACGTTGAGCACCGCCCGAACCAGTTGCACCGACGAGTAAAGAAACGCCGGCGGCTGGCCGCGCCGCCCCTTCAACCACGCCAGCAGGGGCAGCAGCAACAGAAGCAAAAGAAGATAGGGATGGGCGAAGGTCACGCGATTTACGATTTACGATTTACGATGCACGATTGACGAATTCGTGTTGTTCGACTGCGATTGTCTGTTGGCCGCTGGCCGGCGGCGGTTCCGCGGGCTCGGTCTCTTCAACCAGCCGCAGCGCCGATTCGTGCAGGCGGCGCAGCTCCGGTTCCGCGGGCTCGTGCTTTGCGAATTTGACGAGGTCGCAACGCTGGAGAAATTCGCCGAGACTGCTCTTCTGATCCGGGAAGAGCAGGTTTGTGTCCTGCAGCTCGTACAAAAACTCCTCGGTGGTGCGCTCCGGCGCGCGGAACTCGAAACGCTCTTCCAGATAAACGCGGACGGTGTCCGAAACCAAAATGCAGAACGGTTTGGGTTGCGAGAGGAGGGCGAGCGCCTCCTGCAGTTTCTGCTTCGCGCGAACGTGAGCCGGGACGGGAGGCACGGCCTCGACTTTAGCGCTTTTCTTTTGCCAATATCTCCACGCCAGAAGGGCCGCTGCTGCCGCCAGGACAACCGCCAGCGCCCACCAGAGCCATTCCCAGCCGCTCGGGATCTCTACCGGCGGCTTGATGTCGCGCAGGGCGTTGGTCCTTGCGGCAAGATTCTGTGCTACTGCGTTCGTAGGCATGAGTCAGTTGTTACGCTCGCCCTCACCGTGACCCTCTCCCCCGGGAGAGGGGACAACGGTTTCCGTTCACGGAAGCTTTGAAAGCGCCATGTCATCGAACACGCCTCGAGACGAATGACACCGAAACGGTGAGTGCAACCGCGTCGCGAGAATTCTTCGGAATCGTCGTTTCGCTCACCCTCTCCATGGGGGAGAGGGCCGGGGTGAGGGCGGTCGTCCACCGCTCCAAGCAGGATACCAATTTAAAAGCTCTCAACATTTTCATCCTCTCAGTCTTCGCTTTTCGCGCGTTTCGAAAAACCGGCCCAGCGCCGCGGTGTAGGGCTGGTCGGTGCGCAACTGGATGGAGTCAATCCTGGCGGAACGGAACAACCGTTCAAGGTCCGCCTGCGACCGGGCCTGCCGTTCGGCGAAGGCCGCGCGCTTCCGCGCGTCTCCGGTCCCGACTTCGACGATTTCCCCCGTCTCCGCGTCTTCCAACACGATCCGGCCCAGCGCCGGCAATTCCAGTTCGTAAGGATCGGTGATCTGCACCGCGACGACGTCGTGACGCCGGTTGGCCTGGCGCAACATGCTGAAGGAGGCCTGAGCCAGCGATTCCAGCAGCATCAGTTGCGGCCGCAATTGGGTTCCGCCTGCGCGACGTCGAACGGCGGGCGAGCCGATAAAGTCGGAGATCACCACAATGATCGCCTTGTGCGGCAGAACGCGCATCAGGAACTCCAGCGCCTGATTTAAGTCCGTGCCCCGCCGGCGGGGTTCGAAAAACAAGGCCTCACGAATGACGCGCAACACGTGCCGGCGCCCTTTGCGCGGCGGAATGTACTTCTCGACCGTGTCGGTGAAGAGAATCAGCCCGACTTTGTCGTTGTTGCGGATGGCGGAGAAGGCGAGGACAGAAGCGATTTCCGCGGCCAGTTCGCGCTTCGACTGCTCGCGCGAGCTGAACAATCCCGAGCCGCTGGCGTCCACCACCAGCAGCAGCGTGAGTTCCCGCTCCTCGACGAACTTTTTGATGAACGGATGGTTCATCCGGGCCGTGACGTTCCAATCGATCGAACGCACCTCGTCGCCCGGCTGATATTCGCGGACCTCCTCGAAATTCATGCCCTGTCCTTTGAAGACCGAGTGGTACTGGCCGGCGAGCGTTTCGCTCACCAGCCGGTTCGTGCGCAGCTCAATCTGGCGGATTTTCTTGAGGATTTCGCGCGGGATCATGCCAAGTTGCGGATTGCAAATCTGGAATTAACAGGATAAAGCCCGGACAATGAGTGCAACAGAAATTCTGGAGCGATTTCGCCGGTTGCCCTTCGAGGAGCGCTGCGAAGTCCTCCAGCGAATGCGTGATGAGTTCGAGGATGAATTGACGCCTGAACAAATCGCGGAATTCGAACAACGGGCGGAAAAGCTGCGTCGCCATCCTGAAAAGGGGATTACATGGGAAAAAGTTCGGGAGGAACTCAAAAGCCGGACAAACAAGAGCCGGGCCTGCGCCGGGAAATAATTTTCGCGGCTGAAGCCCGGGTTGAATTTGAGGAGGCGGTTGCATGGTATCACAGCCAACAGGCGGGCTTGAGAGTCAGCTTTGAAACCGAGCTTTACGCGACTTTCCAGCGCATCCTTCAAAATCCCAAACGCTTTCGGCTCGTTGGCAAGACGATTCGCAAAGCAAGGGTCAAAGTTTACAGCAAATACAGCGTCTGTTTCCACGTCGAACCCGCTTTTATCGGTGTCGTTTCTGTCTTTCATGGCGCGCGCCATCCCGCCGAACTGCGCCGACGGCTGAAATAAGGGGCCGGCTGCGAACCGGTTGGTCCGCAGTTCGATCTGGCGGATGGTTTTGATGATTTCCTGGTAAATCATTTATCAATTCGCCGTGGGTCCGTTTTCCATTTTAACAACGCATCTTTCCAGGCACTTTCCGGATATACGGTGCGTGGTTTTGGACCAAGTCTTCGACCAGTCTGTCGTAGCTTGGTTTCCATACAGCGTCGATCGCTGGATTTTTGTACCAGTTGCGATCGATTCCTGCCCAAGAGGGAGTATAACAACTGCGGCCTAAGACTTCGTCCATACGATTCTTGTCCGCCGCCATTGTTACGGCACCGGCAATTCGTCAAAAATCTTCTGAATCACGGTTTCGCTCGTCTTGTCTTCGGCTTCGGCTTCGTAGGTGATCGCCACCCGGTGGCGCAGCACGTCCATGCCGATGCTTTTCACATCCTGCGGCGTGACGTAGCCGCGGCCTCTGAGGAAGGCGTAAGCCTTGGCCGCGAGCGTCAGGTAGATCGTCGCGCGCGGCGAGGCGCCCAGTTGGATGAACTCCTTCACCTGGATCTTGTATTGCTCCGGGTCGCGCGTGGCACAAACCAGGTCAACGATGTAATCCTTCACCTTGTCATCCACGTAAATGTCGTTGATGACCTGGCGCGCGTTCAGGATTTGCTTCGAATCCACGACGCGTGTTGTGCTGGGCGTGCCGGAGGTGCGGGCCATCAGCTCCAGAATCTGCCGTTCTTCGGCGCGCGAGGGATAGCCGATCTTCAACTTGAGCATGAACCGGTCCACCTGCGCCTCCGGGAGAGGATACGTGCCCTCCTGTTCGATGGGGTTCTGGGTGGCGAGCACCAGGAAAGGCTCTTCGAGCCTGAAGGTTTGTTCGCCGATCGTGACTTGTTTCTCCTGCATGGCTTCGAGCAGCGCGCTTTGAACCTTGGCCGGCGCGCGATTGATTTCGTCGGCGAGCACCAGGTTGGCGAAGATCGGCCCCTTCCGCGTGCTGAACCCGCCGGATTGCGGGTTGTAAATCTGCGTGCCGATGACATCGGCGGGCAGCATGTCCGGCGTGAATTGCAGGCGCGCGAATTTGACGTTGAGACAGTTGGCCAGGGATTTTACCGAAAGTGTCTTGGCCAGCCCGGGCACGCCTTCGAGCAGAACATGACCGTTGGCGAGCAAGCCGATGGCCAGCCGCTCGACGAGATAGTTCTGGCCGACGATGACGCGGCCGATTTCATTGAAGAGCGGGCGCACGAACGCGCCGGCTTCCTGCACTGCTTCGTTGATGGCATTGATTCCTGTGTTCATGGCAGAAATATCGCTCAAATGGACACGCAAAATCGGGGTTCCGTTCAAGCGAAATCTTCATATTTGAGGGAGAATATCCACGAAATACACGAACTACACGAAAAAGGGAATATTCATTTGCCTCTCGGGTTTCTTTCCTGTGTTTCGTAATACTATCCATGAAAGTGTGCGCAGGGCGCGCAAATTCTTCCAGGCGGCCCTCACCCGGCCGGAGGCCACCCTCTCCCATCCGATGGGAGAGGGGCGGGGTGAGGGCGTCTTTCCATTCTCCAGTCTCCGTCCACCATGCTCGATCTTGGTTGCGGCTGCGCCGCGCTGCGTATTTCGTGGCTGCCTGAAAACTCCGCGATCAGGAACGTGATCGGACGCTTTCGACATCGCGCGCAATCTGCTCTTTGAGTTCGGCCAACGAAGAGAATTGGTTTTCATCGCGCAGTTTCTCCAGGAAAATCAGTTCCAGTTCTTCACCATAGAGATCCCGGTACGCTCCCAGCAGATGGGCTTCAACCCGCAAGGCCGGATCAGGAACCTGCAAGGTCGGACGATACCCGATGTTCACCACCGCTCGACACGGCTTGCTCCGGACCAGCGCCCGGGCGGCGTAGACTCCACGGGGCGGCAGTGCCAGGCCGGTCGCGTCGAGATTGGCCGTCGGAAAACCGAGCCGCGCACCCAGGCGATCCCCCGGTACGACCCGCGCGGCCAGTGAATACGGCCGCCCCAGCATTTGCCCGGCGAGGTTGAAGTCGCCCGACCGGATCGCCTCCCGAATCCGGGTGCTGCTGATGATTTTGCCGTCGAGCGAGACGGCGGCCATGCCGTGCACGGCGAAGCCCAGTTCTGCGCCCAGCCTTCTGAGCAGCGGCACATCACCACTTCGTTTATGACCGAAGGTGAAGTTCGTGCCGACACAGAGGCCTTGAAGTCGGCCGAGATCGCGGGCCAGGCCGCGGATAAACGCCTCGCCCGACTGCCGGCTGAACGCTTTGTCAAAATGAAGCAGCAGCAAGGTGTCGGCGCCGAGCGCTTCAATGGCCCGCAACTTCCGGGAAAGAGAATAGATCAGTGGCGGCACGCGAGCCGGCGCGACGACCGTGTTGGGATGCTGATCGAACGTGACGACCAGAGCGATCGCCTCCCGTTGCCGCGCGTCCGCCGTGGTATGGCGGATGATCTGTTGGTGCCCGAGATGAACGCCGTCGAAAAAGCCGATCGCCAGGCAGACCGGGCGGTTGCTCCGGCTCAGCTCATTAGCAACGTGGATGATTTTCATGTGATACTCGTTACATCGTCAAATCGTTAAAACGTTACTGCGCGGGGCAAGCTATAAGCATCGACCGAGGTAGCGATTTAACCATGTAACGTTTTAACGCGCTCATTGCGCCAGCTTCAAAAACGGTATGACATGCTTCTCCAATTCACCCGGCGACAGTTTTAGGATTTCATCCAGTGGAACGGATTGAGCCACATCAAATTTCCCCGAACTTACCCGCCGCAAGGTTGACAGATGCGCTCCGCTGCCAAGCTTCTGGCCGAGTTCATGGGCGATGCTGCGCACGTACGTTCCCTTGGTGCACGCGATCCGGAAATGGCCCAGCGGTTCCTGATAACTGCCGAAGCGGAACGAGTAAACATGAATCAACCGCGGTTCACGCGGCACCTCGACGCCTTTGCGCGCCAGTTTGTAGAGCGGCACGCCGTCCTTCTTGACCGCTGAAACCATGGGCGGCGTCTGCATCTGATCGCCCATGAAGTCCGCCGCTGCCTGATTCAACTGCTCGAGTGTCAGCGGCGGCACCGGGAGTGAACTCACTAACTCGCCGTCGGCGTCGTAACTGTTGGTGGTCTCGCCGAACTTGATGGCGCCTTCGTAAACCTTGTCGTCGGACATCAATTTCTCGGAAAGTTTCGTGGCGCGGCCCAGCACGATGAGCAGCAAGCCGGTGGCGTTGGGATCCAGAGTGCCGCAGTGGCCGACTTTCTTGATGCCAAACCGCCGTCGGATCGCATCCACGACATCGTGCGAAGTCGGCCCGGCCGGTTTATCTATGAGAATCGCCCCGTCCAATGAAGAGAATTCCTGCATCGTGTTCAGCTATGTTTCACTCCATGTTTGCAGCATCCCCCGGGGATTTTGAAGACAATTCTCCCGCCTTCAGGCTTTTCCCCCGAATCTTACCCCGGATTTTGGCCCAGTTTTGGCCGAGTTTTGGCTTGACGTGGGAGCAGGGAATCTGTATCTGCTTGGTCAGAGTCAGAAGATCGATTAATAAGCGTGTAGTTAGTAACGAGAGAAACGCCGCCGGCTAAACTTCCCCGGCGGCGTTTTTCTTTGGCGAACCGCCCGCCGCCCGGCATCAGCATTCGGTAGTGTCCTGATTTGAAACTTCGCCGAATGAATGCAACGGCAGAGCTGCGCCGCGTCGCGGTCGGACGCCCAGCAGCGCGTCCCTATCCGTCAAATCAGGACCCTGCCCGGCATTCCCCACCCTTTACTCGATTTGACCCGGCTGCTAGTCTGCCGGCCAACCAAATGTCCAAGTTGCTGCTGGCGCGATTATGATTCAAGTCGAGGGTCTCACCAAACTGTACGGCGAGTTCGTTGCGGTGAACGAACTGTCTTTTGCCGTGCAACCCGGTGAAGTGATGGGACTGGTGGGGCCGAACGGCGCCGGCAAAACCACCACGCTGCGTTGCCTGGCGGGTATCATTCCGCCCACGCGCGGCGTGATCCGCATTTGCGGCAACGAGCTGGCGCGCGATCCGATCGCGGCCAAGCGGCAATTGGCCTTTTTCACCGACGAACCCCGCCTGTTCGAGTATCTTACCGTGCAGCAGCATCTGGCATTCAGCGCGCGGATTTACCAGGTGCGGGATTACGAACTGCTGGCCGATCAGCTCCTGACCGAGTTGGAACTCTCCGACAAGAAAAACGCTCTGCCCGGCGAGCTTTCGCGCGGAATGAAGCAGAAGCTGGCCATCGCCTGCGGACTGCTGCATTCGCCCAAAGTCATCTACTTCGATGAGCCCTTGACCGGCCTGGATCCGCTCGGCATCCGGCGCATGAGAGATTCAATTGTGAAACGGGCGCGCGACGGCGCCGCCATCATCGTCAGCTCGCATCTGCTGCATCTGGTTCAACAAATCTGTTCGCATATCCTGATTCTGAAGAACGGCCGGAAGATCATTGATGGCACGCTGGACGAGATCAAGCGTGCGTTTTCGGAGCAACCCGACGACGCCAGCCTCGAAACCGTTTTCTTCCGCGCCACCAGCGAAACCGGCGGCTCGCCAACCCCGCCGCCGCTGCCGCCGCCATGATCTCCGCCTTGCTCTATCTCCAGTATCACTCGTTTCGAAACCGGCTGTTCACGCGGTGCAAGCGGCTCAAACAGCCGAAATACCTCGTGGGAGCCATTGTCGGCGGGCTTTATTTCTACTTCTATTTCTTCCGTTATGTCTTTTTTGTCCCCGGCAGACAGCGTTCCCTGGGCACCCTGGGGCTTTCACCAGAGCACCTGCTGCTGGTTGAATCGCTCGGGGCGCTCGCGCTCTTTGTCACCGTCCTGATGGCGTGGCTGATTCCGCACGAACGTGCCGCGCTCACCTTCAGCGAAGCCGAAGTGGCGTTTCTGTTCCCCGCGCCGATCAGCCGCCGGGGTCTGGTTCATTTCAAACTGGTGCGTTCGCAGGTGCGGATCCTTTTCACGGTTCTGTTTCTGACGTTAATCACGAATCGGGGCGGGAATGCCTTGATGCACGCGGCAGGCTGGTGGCTGATTCTTTCGACCCTGAGTTTGCATTTTCTTGGCTCTTCATTTGCGCGAACAATCCTGCTCGATCGTGGCATTACCAACTGGCTCAGGAGGACGTTGATCCTCAGCCTGGCAGTCCTGCTCGCCGGCATTGTCGTCGTGTGGGCCCAACGAACGATGCCGGAGTTCAATTGGTCGCGCCTGTCGGACGCCGGCGCGGCTGCAAATCCTGCGGAACGGGTCTTCGACACGCTTTCGGATTACGCGCAACGGGTTCTGACTTCCGGGCCCGCGTTGTATGTGCTCTATCCCTTCCGGCTGCTGGTCCGGCCTTATCTGGCGCGGGATCTCCCGGCCTTCCTGATTGCGCTCGGCCCGGCGTTGCTGCTCCTCCTGTTGCACTACGCGTGGGTGGTTTATTCGAATGTGGCGTTCGAAGAAGCCTCGGTGGAGGCCTCGCAGAAACTGGCGGTGAGGATTGCCGCCGCGCGGGCCGGAAATGTGCAAGGCGCAATGAAAAAGCAGAAAGGCAGGCGGGCGCTGTTCAGACTGGCCCCCACGGGGCCGCCGGCGGTGGCGTTGCTGTGGAAGAATCTTATCAGCGCGGGGCAGGCATTCACCGGGCGCCTCTGGCTCATCATCATCGTTTTTGGCGTGTGTCTTTACGCCGGCCTGGGGAACAGCCTGCACAGCGCCCAACTCTTTTCCGGTTTGACCATCTTGATTGGAATTGTGCTGGGCTGGTCGCTATTGCTCGGGCCGCAGTTGTTCCGGCAGGATTTGCGGCAGGACCTGCCGCTGGCGGACGTGCTTAAGGCATACCCGTTGCGTGGCTGGCAGATCGTGCTGGGCGAAGTGCTCGCGCCCGCGGCCATTCTGGCCGTGGCGCAGTGGCTGCTGTTGCTTTTCGCCACCGCCTACCTTTTGCACGCGCGTGGAATACGTGACGGGCCGTTCCCTCTCACGCTGGCCTTCGCCGCCCTGATCCTGCTTCCCGTGCTGGATATGCTTTTGCTGCTCATTCCAAATGCGGCGGTGCTTTTGTTCCCCTCGTGGATTCAAGCTGGCCGGGAAGCACCCCGCGGGATTGAAGCGACCGGTCAGCGGCTGATTTTAGTGCTGGGACAACTGCTGGTTTTTGCCGTCGTGCTCCTGCCTGCCGCCATCATTTTCCTTGTGCTCTTTTTCGTCATCAAACTGGCGTTGGGACTGGCTGTCGCGGTGTCCCTGGCGTCGGTCGCCACGGCGGTGGTTTTGGGACTGGAGGTGGGCTTGGGCGTGATGCTGTTGGGCCGGTTGTTCGAACGGTTCGACCTGTCGGTGGAACTCAGTCCGTAGGTGCTGCCGGGGGACCAAAGGTCAAAGGTGTCACTTCCTGGTTTTTTGCACTTCACCACAGTCGCTTGCTGTAACAACCTGGAGAAGTTGAACAGCCTGTGAACTGACACCTCCTCAGGCATGACCTGGAACTCATCTCATAAACCCCCCAGAATGAGTGGGGCAAGCGTCCTCGCGAGCCGTCTGTCTTCAGAAAAGGGCCGGTTCGTCGGTAGCCTCCCCCCACCGGACACCACTTGCGAGATGGCTTCCGCTCCTCCAGAAATCTCCTGGGACAAACTGTGTCGCATATGCGACAAAAGTTGTCCAGACTGTCGGGCGATGGGCACTACTCGATGATGAGATACATTTACCGGATTGCGCTCCGCGTCGAACACTGTGGTGACGGACACCCCCACTACTTGGCCGCTGTTGTTGATGCCGTTGGCGATAGTATATGAGGTGGCTGCGAAAACCTCAAACGCTGGTTACCCCTTATCGTCTATCGAAGCGGCCGATAAGCCGCCCAAGCTGCCTATGTCCACTGCGTTGTATTGAGGTTGTGCGCTGGCGACATTAAGCAGCAGGGCTGAACCAGCCAGCACGGTTGCCCATTTGCAGCCAAAGATTCCATTCGATGTTTGCATAATTCTCCTGTCCTGAATTTCATTTTTCATCTGTTCATTGGGGCGCTCATCATCTTCACGCCCTGACCCCTCGTTAAAGGACTTTGCTGTGCGAAACGAAAAGCGATTCTCGGATGGGAGACCCGGCAGGTGCCTGTCGCGGGGAGGCGGCAAGATCGAAAGATAAACCATCCCCTTGAGGGAAGCTGAGGCGGAACAACTTTGCCGCTGCTTCGATATGGCAATGACCTGGAATGTTGCTTGGGTCCCACCCCTTTGAATTCGCCGGAAACCGCACGCGTCAGTTCGTCATGAGCGCATCTGGTCCGACCGTATCGACTTGTAAAGCCGAGCTTTTCGGAATGCAAGCCCCAAAAGCAGGAAACTTGGGAGAAGCTGGGGACATCGTGACCCCCTGGTGAAGATCAAAGTGCTGAGCACTCGACGTCGAGACCAGCTGTTTGGGATCCTTCGTGAGGTCCGAAGATCGGCGGCATCGGGGCGGGGAGGCTT